>Ga0315548_1000048_pt1 | contig 91298 bp, 89 predicted proteins | sample SalMarSW160110MG_2_FD_202540 | JGI IMG/M metagenome (GOLD analysis project Ga0315548, IMG submission 202540) | Salt marsh sediment microbial communities from the Plum Island Ecosystem LTER, Massachusetts, United States - Salt Marsh Sediment SW1601-110 ... | reverse complement strand
AATCGCGTCTACCGGACAGGCGATTATGCATCCGCCGCATACATGGCACAATTCTTTAAATATAAGAACTTTGTTTTTTACGACTGCTATGGCATTATACTGACATACCTCAGCACATTTACCACAATTAATGCACTTTTGTTCATCTACCTCCACAGGAGAAATCAAATTAACATCTTCTTCTTTTTTAATAACAGGATTAAGAAACAAATGTCCGTTTGGTTCTTCCACGTCACAATCTAAATAACGGATTTGGTTGTGTTTTTCAGACAATACTTTTGCCAGATTAGTAGCTATAAAAGTCTTACCTGTTCCGCCTTTACCGCTGGAAATAGCAATATCTATCTTATTCTTTTTCATTTTTCCTCATATAATTAACATCATAAATGAGAATCATCTTCTTCCGCCTCCACCACCTCTTCCACCACCACTTCCGTCACGCGGACCTCTTCCCAAACCCTTTCCCATACCACGACCTAAACCTCTGCCCATACCTCCACCCATACCAAAACCAGAATCAGGCAAATTTTGCCCTTGATTTGGAGGAAAACTTTGCTGTGTCCGCACATCAGAATAAATTGCACTTTGTAGGCAGATTTGAGCACACTTCCCACAATCAATGCATTTATTGGCATCAATCCGGGCTTTGCCGTCAACCATTGATATTGCACCAGTAGGACAAACGTTTACACAAACTTCACATCCTGTACATTTTTCCTTATCTATTTGAAACATCTTGCATCTCCTCTGGTATAATCTTCGATATAATCAAAAAATTATATGTATAATCATTATGGACAAACATCCTAATTCTTATCCTCATTTTTTCAATTCCTCAAGCCGTTCCAACGTCTTTTCTGCAATTATTCTTTCTTTGTTAAAATGTTTTATCATTCTGTTTAAACATTTATTTTTTTCATTATTATTACCAAGATATTCTGCGCAAGCCTCCATAAATTTCTCTGTCATTTCTACATTGGTTTTCACACTCTCAGGTATCTTTTCACTATCATGTCTTACAGCTTCTGCTGCGCAAACATCGTGACATATCCCACAACGTATACAATCCGCCATCCTTATTTCAGCACTACTATCTTCCATAACTATAGCGCCTACGGGGCATTCCTCAACACAGACTCCACAACTCGTACATCTACTGTCATCAATCCATGGCATTCTATCCTCCTTTTCTGAAATTCAATATGAACCCTTCTTCAAAAGAACCATCATGCAAGAGTTTACTCTGAAACTTTTTGGCGAGAACAAAACCAGCGTTTTCAATTTCTTCCGTAACCGCCTCAATACTAACATCAGCCAATTCTCCCGAAGGAAGATTTCCCTTGCAATGTTTCGGATATACAGAGAAGAGAGTTTTTTCTCTTAAAACTCTCCGAATATCTTTATAAATAACTTTCCTATCAGAAGATTTCATATAATGAAGAACATCATAACACAAAACAACATCCACCGATTTATCTCCCAGGGAAGAATCTTTTATGTTGTTTATCAATTCAATGTTTTTTATCTCCTCTTTCGCGATTATCTTTTTTAACTCACTCAAAGCAGACTTATTTTTATCGAGCGCATAAACAATACCTATATTACCAACTACCTTTGATATAGGTATAGTATAATGGCCTCTACCACATCCGAAATCCAAAACGGTATAGCCTTTTCTTATGCCAATTTTTCTTAAGAACTTTTCTCCATTTTCATCGACCCACTTAATCAAGTCACTTTTCATCGTCGAAAGCTTTTCCGTATAACCTTGTTGCTTTACAATTAATTACTTTTTAGTCTCTGCCTCCAGTTCTTTTATACGTTTCTTCACGGCTTCCAATTCGTTTCCCAGAGCTTTAGCTTGCTCTGCCAACATACTCGCTTCCTGTTCGGGCGGGATCATTTCGGGATAAGCGGAATACGGAGCGGCGTAATCATAATTAGCTCCATACGGATAACTCATTCTCCTCCAACCAAAACCTCTTCCCCAACCACGGCCAAAACCACGACCAAAGCCAAAACCTCTACCCGGGCCCGGATTCATGTATCCAGGAACCGAATATCCGGCGCAGTAACCAGCGCCTCTTCCAGTCATTGGACCTAAACCTGCTGGACCTGTTCTATCTCCACCTGGCATATTAGCCTCCTTTTTTTGTTTTTAAAAATGAAAACCATTTTCACTTACCTTCAAAAAATATATATTCTTTTTTACCTGCATCTTTCGCACAAACCGTAAAATTGTATCAGATGGTTTTTTATATCAAAACTATACTTTTTCGAAAGACCCTGTTCTGTTCGCTTTAAAAGCTCTACTTCTTCGTCAATGAAATCCGTATAATTTATAACCCTATTGCAAGAAGTACAAACAAGATGATGGTGGTGCTCACATCCCTCGGGACCCTCGGCCAATTCATACCTTGATTTGCCATCACCAAAATCAAGCTTGAAAACAACACCCATGTCTATGAGCAGACTCAGGGTGCGATAAACAGTAGTCAGCCCTACTTCCGGGTGGTTTTCGTGAACTATAATATAGATATCTTCGGCACTTAGATGTTCTCTTGCCTTGGTTAAAACTTCAAGAATAGCCTCTCTGGGTAACGTTAATCTGTAACCACAGCCCCTAAATCTTTTATCCCACCACGTCGAACGCTTCCCATGTTTACCATACATTTTTACTCCTCTTATTGAAAACGGTTTCCATTTTCAAATATAGCTTATTATCTCTAATTGTCAACCCTTGTTTTTTACTTTTTGGCGATATCAGCGCCACCATTTATGGAAGACCGGGGGGTTCCCATAATGCTAAAATGATTGATGTAGATCGTCTTCAGAGCCATTTGTCGGTAAAATTGTCGGAGAACAACTTGGCTGTCATATAATTTCAGTAAGCAGAAATATTCCCAGTAACAATATAAAAGTGGCGCCTAAAATCGCTAAAGATGATTGAATTGGCTTTCTGAACCTGCTTTCTTGGGAGAAAAGTTTTAAAACTCTCTCTTTTGTCAATATTGTTAATATTCCAACGACAGAAATAGTTGTAGCCATTCCCAGTGCCATAAAAAGAGTCGAAATTACGCCTATAGCAAGAAAACCCAGTGACAAAGAAAAGAGAAGTATAATCATAGCTCCGGGACATGGAACCATTCCCACTGCAAAAACAAAAGGTAAAACATTTTTTTCGCTTTCTTTTTCAATGATAAATACTTTCCCTTCTTTCTTTTTTAGGGTCTCCATTATTGCTTTAACCAACAAAAAAAGCCCAATAAGAGAGATCAAAGCGTAACTTACAAGTTTTATTACTTTATCTATATCTTCAAACGTTCGTAGGAAAGGCTGTTTTATTATAAAATTTAGCACTAAAACTATAGCTAAGGCTGAAAGCGCATGCAGAAAACCAATGAAAGAACCAACAAGTATGCCTTTTTTTATCTTTGAGCTGTGAGAAAGAAAATAAGAGAATATAATTGTCTTTCCGTGACCGGGGCCTACGGCATGAATCATCCCATAGATAAAAGTTACGAGAATAATAAGGGAGAAGGCCTTCTTCGACCTTTTCTCCTTTATCTCTCTTGCAAGTTTCGAAACATTTCTATTCAAATTACGCTGAATATCGTAAATCGGTCTTAAAATTTTCTGTACAAAATAAGGATACCTTACGCTTTCGTGAGGCGATTTGTTCTCCTTTTTAGAAATAAGAGGGTTCTCCTGCGCAAAACTTATTAAAGGGATAAGGGAGAAATTTAAAAACATTAGAATTAAGAATCTTGGTCTCATTTTTTACCCTTAAATTTAAGAAGTATCGTTTCAGGAAATATTTGTCCATAATAGTAAGCGTTTTTCTCATCGTCAAAAATTTCGTATGTAAAATCAATGTTGTTTGTATCTCTAAAAACAACAGGTTCTTCACTCTTTAGTAAAACTTGAACAAAGTAAGTCTTGTCATAAAAGGCTATTTCAATCTCTTTATAAAAAACCTCACTCTTAACGTGACATTGAATCAGAAAATTATAGATAACATTTTCTTCTGCTATTCTCGCTGTGAAGTTTTTAACTTGTTCAACCTTAAAGCTTTTCCCGTTTATTCTCATATGGGCAAAATAATCAAAGTTCTTTAAATTAGAGAAAGCTCCCTCTTCAATTTCTTTTATCTCTATACCGCTAAATTCCCCATCTTTATTCTTATCAAAATCCTGTATGATTGTTCCACTGAACATTTCATCGAAAATCCATTCGGCTTCAACGCCCGCAAAACCCAGTTCATCAAAAAAAATAGTTGCTGAGTTGTCAATAAACACATGTGGATGAGCTATAAGTGATCCGTTTATTAGAGAAACACTCATGGTTAGTAAAATAGTTGCATTGTATTTTTTTATTAATTTATAACACATTTTGCTTTTTGTTAATGTATTATACTTTTAGTGGAATTCAAGTATAAGACTTTAAAAACCATCAAAAGCCGTAAGTTTTTTGCTAAAAAGCAACAACGAGATTATTAGATAGAGGCTAATCTTTCCTTTTTCGAAAAAATTTTATGCTCTTGATATTTTACATTATTTCCATAAATTATTGTGTATAAATCTAATTTCAGAGGGAGAGAAATATATGAAAGTTTTATTTATCGGCGGAACAGGGGTTATAAGCTCGGCTTGTACCGAACTGGCAGTTGAGAAAGGGTTCCAACTGTATCTTTTAAATCGCGGTAAAACTAAAAGACCTGTTTCCGAAAAAGCTCATATCTTGCGGGGAGATATTAGAAATAGAACTTCAGCCGAAACTGCATTGGGGGACAAGACATTCGACGTAGTTGTAAACTGGATCGCCTTTACTCCCGAACACATTAAAAGAGACCTGGAATTGTTTGGAGGCAGGGTAGGACAGTACATATTCATAAGTTCAGCTTCCGCCTATCAAACACCTCCCAAAAAACTGCCTATAACCGAATGCACTCCCTTATCCAACACTTCCTGGGAATACTCGCGAAATAAAATTGCCTGCGAAAAACGCCTTTTTCATGCTTACCGAAAAGGCCATTTCCCGATAACTATCGTACGTCCTTCCCACACCTACGACCGCACCACGCTACCTATGCACAATAAATACACATTAGTCGACCGCATGAGGAAGAACAAAAAAATCATCGTACACGGAGACGGAACTTCAATTTGGGTACTAACACACCACAGGGATTTTGCCAAGGGTTTTGTAGGTTTATTGGGCAATTCCAAAGCTATAGGAGAATCCTTTCACATCACTTCAGACGAACTGTTATCCTGGAATCAAATCTACGAAATAGTAGCACATGCCTCAGGAACCGAAGCCCGAATAGTGCATATACCCTCAGAGTTTATAGCCTACTTTGATCCTGAGTGGGGAGCAAGTCTTCTGGGAGATAAATCTCACAGTATGATATTCGATAATTCTAAAACAAAACGGTTTGTACCGGATTTTAAAGCTACTATTCCTTTCTTTACCGGAGCACAAGAAATCATTAGCTGGTATAAAGCTGATACCTCAAGGCAAGTAGTAGATGAAAAAGAAAATCAAATGATAGATAAAATCATAGAAAGATATGAAATGGGACTACCACAAAGAAAGAGTGATTCATAACTTGATATTTATTAAGCTTAATGTAAATTACCGGAAAGCGAGGAGGACAATATGAAAAAATCGATGATTATAATCCCTTTTTTGCTTTCAATAATTGGTTGCAACGCACCTCAATCTGATGAAATAGCAAAAATACAAAACAAAATTACCGAAATAACCAATAAATTGAAAACAGTAGAAGAAGGCGCTCCCCTTAGAGCTAAAGACGGAATAGAAGAAATAAAGGAAAACATGAAAAGTCTCGATAAGATTATAGAAAAACTCGACCAGATAGAAAACAAGCTCGATCAAATAGATAAAAGACTCGATAAACTAGAAAAAAAATAAAAATCATTTTTGCTCAAAAAACCTTTGCAGATAAGCTTCTGCAAGCCCTCTATACTTACCCCATAGTTTTTTGCTCATTTCTTCAAAACTGTCACGGATGCCATAATTTTCTTTCATAATCTTTTCGGTCAAACAATCAATATAAAAAGAATCATAGTCCCTCTTCTGAAAAATATTGTAAAGATTCACAGAATAATTACCTATACCCTTAATATCTTTTATACCTAATTTACCAAAATTCCTGGTTAGTTCCATAATATAGGAAATCTTATAGCCTATGCGTAATTTCTTTATTTTTTCCTCTTTATATTTCGCCGGCACAAAATTTACTTCTCTATAAACTCTTCTCATTTGCTCCCGATAATTTTTGTAGGAATTATTTTGAGAAACTATAGCACCTACCAACGCTTCAAAATCGGAAAAGGCAGAAACGATTCTGGTTTCTTTTATTTTAGGGAAATAATCTCTTAAAACTTTATCTTCTTTGCATAGAGCATAAAAATCCTTTAAATCTTCATGTAGACCAAAGCAATTGGAAATTCTTTTCTCTAAAATCTCCGCTTCTCTTCTTTTCATATCCATGGAAGATTCGATTATTAAATTTTCATCCTCTTGCCTAAAAACAAGCTCAATCATCCTGTTATTAAAAAATATTTTTCTTACAGGATTATCTTCATAAAAAAAATAAAAAAGACCAGAATTAAAAGTCTTTAAAAAATCAAAATCTTTTGTTTTTATTCTTATCTGGAACACTTTGTAAAAATATTAATATTTTGCCTCAATGTGTAAATACATTATTATTTATTTTTGTTTTTACTATTCAACGATTTAACAATTCAACCATTTAACTAATCCGGAGGATTTACGTTTTTCGGTAAAATCTGAGCAGCGACAGTTGAGGCAAGTATAACTTTAATAATAGCACCGGGAATAAATGGGAAAAATCCCATTGCAAGAAGAGCCGTAAACCCTGGAAAAGAACCTTTAATAATATGAAAATAAAAACCTAACTGAAAGAGCCCGGGAACATATATTAAAAAGAAATCAGCAAATAACATCAACAAAAAGATAGGGAAAAAAGATCTTAATTTAACATATTTATCGATTACATATCCCAGAAAGAAAGCGGCTAATACAAAACCGATCAAATATCCTCCTGTGGGGCCAAAAATACTACCGCCTGCAAACCACCCAACACCCAACATACCAACACCTATATAAATTATCTGACTTATTCCACCCCAATTTCTCCCGAGAAGGACTCCGGCAAGGAGAACAAAAAACGTTTGCAAGGTAATAGGAACTGGTGTCCAGGGAAGAGAAATTTTAACCTGAGCTGACAGCCCGGTCAGACAGGCAATCCCTATAGCAAAAAGAGCTTTTTTGACCGTTGTCAAACTACGAGACCAGTTAAAAAACAACCATGAAGCTCTCTTAAGATTATTCAAAACTTTTATATCATACATTTTTTGCCTCCTCTCACTTACTCTCCAACCACAAGTTTGACATTATCTTCAAAAGTTACTTCTACACCGGGGGCGGGAAACTGCTGTATAACAACATCTACTTCCCCTTTTGTCCTCTTGACCTCCGAGAGTACAAGTCCGTACTTCAATATCTCCCTCTGGGCTTCTTCTAACTCCATTCCATTTAGATTCGGCATCAAAAAAACCTTTCTTTTTTCTATCCCAATATAGATTGTAAGCATCCCCCCCTCAGCAATACTGTCTCCACTCTCAGGTTTTGTCTTAACCACTTTTCCGTCTAGGTCTTTTTCCTCTACAGGATAATTTATAAAAACCCTGTTTGTTATGCCGTAATTATCGAGAGAATCCACGGCATCCTCTCTGGAAAGTCCAGTAATTCCTGGCAATGCAATCTTCTTTGCACCCCTGCTAATAACAAGTTTAATAGTACTACCAACCTTTATGTCTTCTTTTGCCGGAGGTTCACTATTTACGATAAACCCCTCAGCTACTTCACTTGAGTATACACTATCTGAAACGACGTACTTTAAATCCAACGACGAAAGGAAGCTTTTTGCTTTCTCCAAACTCATATGCTTAAGATAAGGAACTTCTATGGTCTTATTGTATTTAACTATAACAGGCATTAAAAAATAAAAAACTACAAAACCAAAGAAGAAAGACCCTATTACAATTGATACATAAGTAAAAACCTTCTTCATCAACCACCCTCACGATTTATAGTTATATCTACCTTAGAACTTTTTTCAATCATTACACCAGGCTGCGGGTTTTGGCTGATAACAATATCAAAAGCGTGCTCTCCGCTTGTAATATAATTCCTCCTTCCTAATTCAAGCCCACTTTCTTCCAATAGTGCCTTGGCTCTATATTCACTTTTTCCCCTAAGATTAGGAACAGCTACTTTCCCACCACCCGAAGAAACAATTAATTTTATTGGAACAGCTTCAGTTACTTTCTGCCCTGGCTCAGGTATCGTTTTCAAAACAACATCCTTGGGTTCTTCTGATTCCTGTCTCTCAATTACCCCTAAACTAAGACCTCGCTCGGAGAGATATACCTTGGCCTGATTAACATCAAAACCTATTACGGAGGGAACAACTATTTCCTCACTCTCTACTACTTTTCCCTCGGTACCTTTACTCAAAACAATTCTTACAGCTGAACCCTCCTCTACAAGCTCTCCTGCGATTGGTTTCTGGTAAATAATTCTATCTTTCTTCGTTGTCGGATCAAATTTCTCATCTTCCACAATAATTTTTAATCCTTTTTCAGCCAAAATCATCTCAGCTTTGTGCACATCTAAATTTTCGACATCCGGGACAACTACCATATCTGACTGCCCGGATAGTATCTCAGGAACGAAATACACAAAAGTGAAAGCGACCAAACTGGAAACTATCAAAGAAGTTAGAAAAGCTATCCAAAAAACCTTAGCAGAACTCTGCTGATAATACATAATAATTACCTCCTTATAAGGATTGCGCCAAATCCTCCATCATAAAAGGGAAATCCGGGAAGATTACTGATAAAAGGTTCTCCTTCCCGAGCGCATTCAACAATAAAATCGGGATTTTCTTCTAAAAACCATTGCACCTGCTTTTCGTTTTCCTCCGGAAGAATAGAACATGTTGAATATACCAAGACTCCGTTTTTCTTTAGATTCTTCGCCGCGGAGATTAACATCTCTCTCTGCAATTTCACAAGCCTGCTTAAAGACTTTAAGTTAAGATTCCATCTGAGCTCGCCTTTTTTTCCCATAACACCCGTGCCGGAACAAGGCACATCTAAAAGTATTCTATCCGCTCGAGCAACTCTAAAGTTTCTCACATCAGCCTTAACCGGATAAATACTCTTTATACCCAATCGCTCGGCATTCTGTGACACCATGTGGAGATCCTTTTTATCTACAGATAATACGACTCCCTCATCTCCCATAATTTCTGCTATCCCGGTACTCTTAGTGCCGGGGACAGAACATAAATCGAGTACAATCTCACCTTTTTCCGGAGAAAGAATCTCGGTATTCATTGCTTGAGTAACACCCTGGATTTGAAAACAACCTCTTTTAAAGCTATTACTATAAACAACTCCACTTTCTGTCAAAAGATTATATTCTCTTTTCTCTATTGCCTCCGCCCTAAACCCCTCTTCCTTCAAATCTTTAATGACATCCTCTGCTGTGGTCTTCAATCTGTTAATTCGAATCGTCGTAACCGGTGGCCGATTACTCTCTTTCAATATGTTTTCTGTTTTCTCGCCATATTCATCCATCAAGAGGCGAACCAAAAACTCCGGAAAAGAGTAAAACGTAGACAAATATTTTAAAGGTTCCTCAGGATAAGTAACAGGATGAAGATTTCGCAAAACAGCATTTACAAGAGATGCTGTCCCATTATGTCCGTATTTCTTTGCTAATTTTACCGATTCATCTACCACGGCATAATCTGGATCACCGCTTATGAGCAGCCCATAAACTCCTTCTCTCAGTATGTTTCTAATAGGTAGCGGTAGACTTTTAAGCTTTTTCTTATTTAAATGTCTTTCCAGGATATAATCGAGTCTCTTAATCGTTTTAAGGGTTCCATAGTAGTAATCATAGGCTTTTTGCATACTTTTATCTACCCTCTCTCCTTTCCTACTTTCAGAAAAATTGTTTAAAGCCTTGCCCCCTTTTTCAAATTCGATTAAAGCTTTTAAAGCTAGCTCACGTCCATTCATTTCAATCTCCAAATACTACCTTCCGGATTATCCTGAATCAGTATTCCGCTTTTCAGAAGAACAGTCCTTATCCTATCAGCCATATCGTAACTACCTTCATCTCTGAGATCATTACGCAACTTCACAATTTCCTCTACTACGGGACTAAGCTCCTGTCTATCTTTCCCAAAATCAAAGCCAAGATTCGTAAGCAAAAAAGCCAACGTTTCTCTGTAAGAACCCATATCTTCTTTATTTGCCTTAAGACCTTTATTGACTATATCAAAAGCCAGGGCTACTGCCCCGGGAGTACCAAGATCATCATTCATCTTACTCTCAAAGTCCTCAATTAAATTAGAAAACAGCTTACCTTTCATGCCTTTAGAAATATTTAAAAAATTCATAATCTTTTCCCATCCTGAAGCAGCCTGTTTAAGCATATCAGTATTATAGTCTATGGGGTTTCTATAATGCGCCTGCAATATATATAACCTGATCGCATTTGGGTCGAATTCCTCTAAGAGATCTCTTATGGGCACAAAATTCAACAAAGATTTCGACATCTTTTCTCCCTTTATATTAAGCATCTCGTTATGAACCCAAAACTTCGCAAAGGTTTTACCGGTTGCAGTCTCTGACTGTGCAATTTCATTTTCATGATGGGGGAAAATCAGGTCGCTACCGCCTCCATGAATATCGATTGTCTTTCCAAGGTAATAATTTGCCATTGCAGAACACTCGATGTGCCAGCCGGGTCTCCCTTTCCCCCAGGGAGAAAACCAGGATGGCTCCGAAGCTTTCGCTTTCTTCCACAACACAAAATCCAGAGAATCTTCTTTCTTTCGGTTTACCTTAATTCGAGCTCCCGATCTCAAATCCTCCACTTTCTTCCCCGATAGTTTACCATAATCTTTAAATTTACGAACACTAAAAAATACATCTCCATCCTTTTGATAAGCAAACCCTTTCTTCTCTAACTTTTGCACAAGGTTTATTATTTCTTCAATATGTTGTGTCGCTCGCGGATAAAACGAGGGCTTTAAAATGTTAAGACGGGTAATTACATCTCTATATTCATTTTCAAAATAGGCAGCTATCTCTCTATAATCTTTCCCTTCTTCTTCAGCTTTAACTATAACCTTATCGTCAATATCCGTAAAATTAACTATTAAATTAATATCGTATCCGAGATATTTTAAATAACGATTGATTATATCCGAGGTGAGTGCAGCTCTGATATGACCGATATGAGGGGATTCCTGCAGAGTCATGCCGCAATAGTAAATTGAAACTTCCTTCTCCTTTAAAGGCTTAAAATCTTCCTTCTGTCTGCTTAAGGTATTATAAAGTCTCATTAAAAGTGGAATCCCATTTCGATTTCATTTTTTTTAATTTCCAGAGAAACCCTTCTACCAAAAAAGTAAGTTGTTAAAAAACTGACCGCCCGATTGGCTACGGCAAGACCAATCATATTGGTAGCCTTCTGATCTAACCTTCTCTTATCTCTCCTAACATCTCTATACCTTTCTTCCAATTCTATCGATCGCCAATGCCAGGCATCCGAACCGGTATACGAATTCGCCTCAATATACTGTTTTCTCAATTGAACTCTATCCGCCATAACTTCGACATCCAGAGTGTCGGGATATAATCTCCTCGCTTCCTCTTTAACCGTCTCATTATAATCTACATTTGTCAGAAAATCTTCCATCGCATTAAAATAGTCTTCATCTTCATTCCTGAGATTTGCAGAAGCGTACAAAGCTGCAAAGTTACGGGATATTCTGTCTTTCTTATCCTCCTCTGCTTTGCTGTCAAAATAAGTCAACCAGATCGCTGCTTCAGCTACCATAAAACAAATCCCTCTATTTTTATTCCCCATCAAGTAATCCCCGGACCCGGGGATAACAAAAGAAGAAAAAGCTGCTTTTGCGGGTGTTATCGAAAAAAGAACAGTAAGAAACAACATGAATATCCCTCCCTTGTTTTTCCTCTAAAAACCATTCAATAAACCGAATTTAAACTTATCAAAAATATTATTTTCGACTTCGATGGTGGCGATGTAAACGCCGTTAGCTTGCCTTGAAAGTTCTCTATCTATCCTAATATCATTTGGGCCAAACAATCCGGTTACTCTTTTTTCTGTCACGAGACTGCCTGAAAGCGAATATATTCTTATCACAACATCCTCCGCAGAAGCGCTGAGGAGAAATCTAATAAAAGCTTCATCTCCTCCTCTGACAGGAGAAGGATAAATATAAAATTCCTCAATAGCCAACTCACCTTCTTCGTCAAACTCCACAGGTAAAAGAGAGTCAGGAAAAACCGACTGATGGTCATTGTTAAAATAAATCCTGTTCCATCCATCACCTCTGTAATACCCATCGGTTTCCCAACCATACAACCATCCGTCACTAGAACCGATGAACAATTCCGTACGCCCATCTCCGTTTATATCAAAAACTAGAGGAGTCGAATAAGATCTCTGTCCCGTGGCAAAAGGAAATTCGGCTACCTTTTCGCCTTTTCCGTTATAAGCAAGAACCCCTCCGTCGGGAGAACCGAATACTATGTCGAGCAAAGAATCACCGCTTACATCGGATAGGATTATCGAAGACTGAGTCTGCCGAGAGAGGTGAATTTTTATGGGAAAATTATCGATCAAAATACCATTCCTGTTTAAAGCGAACACATTCGCGCTGTCAGCTAAAATTACTTCAAGATATCCATCTCCGTTTATGTCTCCAAGCGCGGGTGCCGAGAAATACGTTTTTGCGGGAAGATTCCTTTTCCATTCTACCTCTCCTGTTGTATCGACAGCAAAAATTGCCTTCGAGCCTGCCGGGCAAAGAATCTCTTTAACGCCGTCTCTGTCTATATCACCCGCCACAGGTGAAGACAAGCTGTAAGAAACGTGTTCTTCTCCTCTTCTCCAAATAATCTCGCCTGCAACAGAAACTTTCAAAAGAGTACCGTCCGCCGGTAAAACGTATATTGAGTTCCCGATAACCAGGGGAGTGGCAACCAACCAGTCCCCAACGTACAGAGGAAAACCATCCGCTTCAACCAAGCTATCACCATCCCATCTGAGCAGGTGCAGCTCCGAAGCTGAAGTTCCAAAGAGTATTTCCTTGCCGCCTCCGGGAAGAAGATCCGCCGCAGAAGCATTACCGTATATATTTCCGGTTACAGAAAGAGAATCAAGAATAACATCGGAAGAAATATCGTAGAGAAAAACTTTTCCTTTTATTGTCATATCAAAAATTTCTAAATCCCCGCTCCCGGTAACGTCCGTAATAAGAGGAGAAGTATAGGTTGAATCTTCATATACAGAATCGGATAATTCGGCCATTCTGAACAGAGTATCATCAGGATTTACGCTATAAATTCCACCCCACATATCGCCTGCAAAAATCGTGCTATCTACGTTCTGAGGTGCAATCACATCCATCTTTCCGCCTAACTTTTTAGGAAAGCCAGCAAGACTCCTATAAAAGGAAACATCAAAATACATAATAGTATCGGGTAAAGAAATATTTGAAATCGTTATACCTGTCCAGTTGCCGAAATTATCGTTCGTGCTCGGGTCTGTTGTTGGCAAAAATTCCGAACAGAACCCCCCTTCGAAGAAAACATCCAACGGAGAACCATATGTGGCGGCATCCCAATTCTGAATTTTATAAATTCCCTTTTCGAAATCCTGTATACCGTCGGCCTCCTCAAGGTCAATCCCCTTTGGGAATCCAACGTTTACCATATTGTATGCTTCCATCTCAGTTATTTTTCTCTCGTCGATGTGCCAGATCGCCAGTCCTCCACTATTAATGTCCGGCGGGAGAGAGAATTCATAATCATCGATATTAACAAGCACATTATCTTTCCATACCCTGAAACCGTTCGAATCTACATTGGTGGTACAGGGACTGACATAATGAAAAGTATCTGGATTAGTATAAGTAAATTTATTCTCAATCAGAAAATACTCATCCTTATTAATTGGAATTTTGTAAATTCTTGGGGTAATTGAATCCATACTGCCTGCCCATTTTATCGGAAGGGAAGTAGAAGCTCTATCAATTGTATGAGGCACATCAAAGCCAAGCTTAATTCTGTTATAGGCACATAATCTGGGGGGAATAAGCCCGGCCTCATTCCAATTACCGCTACCCATAAGAGCCCAAGCTCCCATACCCATAGTTTCGTAGGTTACATCATAGAAGTCAAAAAGCCCCAAAGAATGACCGAATTCATGGCATAAAGTTCCTTGAAGGTAAGCAGGAACACTGTCCTGAAAGTTTGTCTCAGGCATCAGAACACCCGAATCAATTGTATCACCGTCAGCCACAAGATAGGAGCCGAATAATTCATGCATACCGGACCCCTGCGCACAAACTATATCATAGGGAGAATCACCCCTGTCGGTTTGCCAAGGAGCACCTGCATGAAAGACTATAATTTGATCAAAGTTGGAGAAATCCGCATCATAATCAGCCACTTCTACAGCATCCCTCAGCAATTTAAAAAATCCAAGAACGAAATATTGTAAGTCTCCGTAATACTTCATCTCATGGGGCAGAGAATACCCCAAATCACCTGTAGGGGGAAGAACTTCCCACTCAATCCATAATTGCCCATAGGAAACCTTATAGTAGTAATTATGCAAAAACTCCATTAATCTGTTAAAATATGTTAAATCGTGCGGAGGGTCATAACTAAGACTTCGAGCAATTGTAGTATCGACCAGAGTATCCGTTCCGACAACTGTTGTATCATACGTTGTATCACAAACAGATCCAAAACCTTCAAGGTTAAATCTACCATTACCCGTAGTAAGAGAGGTGGTATCCTCTAAGAATTCAACTCTAATAGCAGCAACACGTACTGTATCGATACCGTTAGCCCTCATCCTGCGCGATCGCCTAATCTTCTGGCTTTCAGATGTTTCAGCTCTATACTTACGTTTAGGTCCGAAATACTTAAGGTGATCAGGATGCATTTTATAAACTTCCGCCTGCTTCTCCATAAAACGTGGCATAATAAATTTATTCAGGGAATCGATAAGCGCTTCATTTGTCAAGGGATCCTGAATAAATATAGACAATATTAATAAAATCAAATTATTCTCCTTTTAGCTTTTTACCTCGGAGGGAGAGGGATTTGAACCCCCGTTCCGCTTTCGCGGAAACACGATTTCGAATCGTGCGCTTTCAGCCGCTCAGCCATCCCTCCTCTCTTTAAAAAATTTTTTCAGTAAATTCGCGGATTCCTCCTTTAAGATACCGGAGGTCACCTCAAATTTCCAGTTCCATTCTTTATTCCTTACATCGATTACTGAACCAAAAGCCCCAAATTTCTCATCTCTTGCCCCATAGACCACCCTGCTTATTCTTGCCTGAATCACAGCACCCGCACACATAAGGCAAGGTTCAAGAGTGGAATACAGAATGCTGCCGTCCAATCTCCAATCGCCAATAGAATTGGCTGCTGCAGTTATAGCAATAATTTCCGCATGAGCAGTCGGATCTTTAAGGGCTTCTTTTCTGTTTGCGCCTCTACCAATAACAACACCGTCTTTAACCACCACTGCGCCCACGGGAACCTCTTCATTGTTAAAAGAGTTTTCTGCTTCCTTCAGAGCTTCCCGCATCCATCTCTGGTCTTCCGCCTTATTCATTTCATATAAATTTTTTCGTCAATAAATACGCCTGAGAGGAGTCGAACCTCCAACCTGCGGATCCGTAGTCCGCCGCTCTTTCCAGTTGAGCTACAGGCGTAATATAATTTAAAATATACTATAAACCCTTTTACTGTCAAGACTGATAAAAACCTTCATTTGTTCCTTATAATTTGCTACGAAGACACAGAAAAAGAAGTTAGAATAGAGAAACAAGTCAAATAGTAAAATGGTTGAATGGTTAAATCGGCCACCCCACACACATTTTCTTTTACTTATTTAACAATTCTTTAATTTAACCATTTGACTTAGATTTGAAAAATCTATTTACTAGCCACGGATACACACGGATTTTTTTTTAACTGCTAACTGCTCTCTACTCCCTACTCCCTACTCCTTAAATTCCACACAAAGACCTCAAAGTTTTTTAAAACTCGAAACCCTGAGTCCTTGAACCCTTGATACCTAACCCTTAATTAAACACAAAGAGAATATGACGTAACACATTATACGCAAAGGATTTGTCTTTGCGGAGAGTTTAAAAGGGACAAAAAAACCTCTGAGACCTCTGCGTCTCTGCGGTGAAGATTATCGGCTTTATATTACTATGCCCCAAACTTATCCAGTCTTTCCGCGTGAGCGAGGAGAAGGGACGTTAAATATAAAGACGGCATTCGACCTAAGTTACCTTTAGCGCATTCGCTTTCTCCAAATCCGGAAACACCGCTTATTCGAGTCCATTTAGAAACGAGTAAAAGAGGAACAGGATGCCAGGAATGGGATTTATACGTAGCAGGCGTAGAATGGTCACCGGTTACAGCCAAAACATCCGGAGATAACTTCATAATTTCTGGGATATAGCTGTCTGTCTCCTCGATTTTATCAACTTTTGCATCAAAATTTCCATCTTCCCCGTAAGAATCCACCTTTTTTATATGAATATAGAAATAATCATAGTCTTTGTATGATCTTTTTAACGCTTTAAATTCTTCTTCGACTGAAGTCGGTGTTCTATCGACATCCATCCCTATCAATTGTGTTAAACCTCTGTACATCGGATAGTCGGCAATCGCTCTCGCTTTTAATTTGTAAATTTTCTGAAATTGAGGCAAATCAGGATAACCTGAAATCCCGCGAAGAACCGCCGCATTCGGCTTCTCATCTATACCATCGAGCGCTTTTTGTATCTCTTCCGTTAACTTATTTATGATTTCAGCGGTTTTTTTCGCAGACTTTGAGTCCTGTATCGGCTTTGATTTAAGAATTTCCTCTCCTACCTTTTGAGGATCGGTATCAGTTACGTCGCCACATATATCTTGCCCTCTTAACCTTACCACAAAACGGTGTTCTTTACCGCTTGTAAAAGAAACCTTCACCCCTTCTATTTCGGAAATTTCTTTATTTAAGTGTTTTATTATTTTTTCGTTTACCTCGGTAGCTATTCTCCCGGCTCTTCTGTCCTTAACAACACCCTTTTCAACTATACAAAAATTACCCCTCGCGGTTAAATCTCCCTTATTTACTTCAACACCTACGCCGAGAGCCTCAAGAATACCTCTTCCAATTTGATATTTAACAGGATCATAACCAAAAAGAGCAAGATGAGCAGGCCCGCTCCCCGGAGTTATTCCCGGAAAAACCGGATCTAACAAACCACATTCGTTTTTAGAAGCAAGGCTATCTAAATTTTTGGTTCGCGCAGCCTCGAGAGCCGTTTTTCCTTTATAGGGCAATCCTCCAAGTCCATCCATAACGAGCAAAACGATTTTTTTATCGCTCTTCTCCGCAAGACCTTTAAGAATAGAAATCGTATCGTACACTTAACCTCCTAAAGCAGAAAAGGGGGGCTAAGCAGAACCAAGATAATGGTCACTCCAAACAGGGTCGGTCAACTCATGCATTTCTTTATCGTAATCTATCAGCCCTTTATTAAATCCATCATCTTTTAAAGCAGCAGCGGCATCCTCATCTGCCGGATTTACATTATGTTTTTTTATAACCTTAAGAAACCTTCCGCGATGATCTCTAATAAAACAGGGCATTATCCAATTCTTGTGTTTATCAGGCGGCTGCTTATATCCGTACTCATACTGCCATTCCCTTATATCTTTGAAAAACCCGGAATGTATTATATCATTTAAGTTACGCCCCTCTTTAAAAGCCTCACAGACATTATCCACGGTGTAAGGAACGAATACGCACGGCGTAACATTCCCATCCCAATTAATATAAAAATAACCTCCGGGTCTTGCACCTGCGATACATCCGTCAGAGCCTGTAGCCGTACTCCAGAAATCAGCCACAAAAATATTTTCTTTGCGCATAAGATGCCATTCCCATTCATACAATCTGGCTCTCTGTTTAGGTGTCGGCATCAAATCAAGAGTGAATTTACGGCCTATTGGCATATACTGGAAAATCCAGGCATACATAGCACCAATTTCCTTAAAGAAAAAGTCCCTGAATTCGTCGGAAGTAATCACATCAATATTGTTACGGGTAGCGGTTACCGACAAACCAAAAGGAACTCCTGCTTTTTTTAGATTATCCATGGCTTTTAATATCCTTTCAAAAACTCCTTCTCCTCTTCTATCGTCAGTTTCTTTTTTCAAACCCTCAACAGATATAGCCGGAGTAATATTCCCCGCTTTTGCCATTCTTTCTGCCACTTTTTCGGTAATCAAGGTTCCGTTTGTATACATAAGAAAATAAGAATCGTTATATTTTTCATAAAAGTCAAGGATGGTATTACCCTCTTCTTTGTATAGAAGAGGTTCCCCTCCAGAAACCACAAAGAAACTAACGCCCCAAAGCTCTTTTGCCTGGTCAGCAATTTTGGTCAGCACATCCCAGCTTAAACTCTCATTAAATTCAACACCTGAAGCCGCATAGCATCCCTTGCAACGCAAATTGCACTTTTTCGCAGGACTTACAGTAAGAAATACAGGAGGACGCTCGGAATACTTCTTCGCATATTCCATCCTCTTGTAGAAACCTCCAAAAAAAACATTTCCCAGGAAAACCCTTAATAAACCATCAACAGCTTCTCTTGACAAATTTCCTTTTTCAACAGCCCTTTCAATGCTTCTAAAAATCGCCCTCGCCATATAATACTTGTCCTCCTGAACCCTTAAAGGCCTATTATCCGGATTTTCTCTAATCAGATCTGAATATATACGTTTCTCCATACTACGCACCAAGAAACCTCTTAGTTTCTCTTTTTTTATCGCGAAGTTTGCGGTAGATGAAATCGCCTTAAAACTCGCCCTTTTTACAAAATCCATATATACCTCCCTCCGATTTTTATACAGAAAATTTCTTAAAGATCCAACTCCAGCCCAAAAATCTTAATAAACCTTTTTAACAAACTTTTATTAACCTGATAAAAGACCCATCTTTTATATTGTCTCTTCAAAACCAAGCCGGCTTCTTCAAGCTTCTTAAGATGATGAGAAACCGTAGGCTGAGAAAGCTTTAACGTTTCGACAATTTTCGAAACATTCTGCTCTCCTTGCTTAAGAATCTTAAGTATCCGGAGTCTGGTACTATCCGCCAACAAACTCAGAATATCATTCACATCCATTAACCCTCCTAGCAAACTAACATTTTTAATATATAGATGGCTATCTATATATCGTATCTTTATAATAACAAATCACCTGAATATGTCAAGGGGACGATTTCCCTCTTGACAAAGCAAAAAAATACTTTAATTATACAGTATCTCTTCGGGGTTGGGTGTAATTCCCAACCGGCGGTGAAAGCCCGCGAGGAGTAATCCTGATTCGGTGGGATTCCGAAGCCGACGGTGAGAGTCCGGATGAGAGAAGAGATTTTATTTAAGAAAATCTAAGAAAACCCCGGAGAGGGGTTTTTTTATGAATAAATTAGATGAATATTTTTTAAAAGAAACATTTACCCTTGCGAGAAAAGCTGAAGGAATCGTCTCACCTAACCCTCTCGTTGGAGCCTGTGTGGTAAAGAATGGTGTTGTTGTCGGTAGAGGTTACCATAAAGGCCCCGGAACTCCGCATGCTGAGGTAGAAGCTATAACGGAGGCGGGAGATCAAGCTAAAAATGCTACTTTATATGTTTCTCTGGAACCTTGCTGCCACCACGGTAAGACTCCTCCATGCGTCGGGCTTATCGAATCCAGGGGGATAAATAGAGTAGTTGCTCCAATAAAAGACCCAAATCCTCTTGTGGATGGAAAAGGCTTTAAATACCTTAAAAGTAAAGGCATCAGGGTCTCATATGGTATTCTCGAAGAAGAAGCCAAGGAACTTAACGCTTTCTACTTAAAGTACATTACAAAGAAAACTCCTTACCTTATTCTAAAAGCAGCGGTTACCATCGATGGAAGGATTGGAGATCCAAATAGAGGCATATTCAAAATATCAGGAGACGAGTCAGAGAGAGAAGTTCACAACCTGCGAAATAAAGTAGATGCAGTATTAATCGGCATTGGAACTGTCCTAACAGATAATCCCGTTCTTACAGTACGGAAAGTTAAGATTAGTAAACAACCTTATAAAATCATAATAGACCCACATCTTAAATGCCCTGCGGACGCAAAAATTTTTAAAAGAGGAGGCAAGGTTATTCTCGTTACGACAAAAAAAGCTGCAAAAGAAAAATATCCTGATGCGGAAATATGGAATCTTAAAGAAAGGAAAGGCTTAATAGACGTTAAAGATATTCTAAAAAGAGCAGGCGAAGAGAATATTACTTCGATTATGTTAGAGGGGGGCAGTGAAACTTTCACCCAATTCGTTAAATCAAAAATGATAGACAAATATCTCCTTTTCTTTTCTCCTTCTTTTATAGGTAAAGGGATCCCTTTTATCGATTCCCCTTTAAAGAGACTTTATTTAGATGCTATTGTAAAAAGGATTGGAAACGATTTTTTGATAGAGGCGGCTCATGTTCACGGGAATAATTAAAAACGTAATCAAGCTCGACAGGTTAAAAAAGAGCAAAAACAATATGGATATACACCTGAAGCTTCCTTTTCCTGCTGAAATGGGAGACAGTGTCTCTGTGAACGGCGCCTGTCTTACGGTATCAAAGATATTGGGAAAAACCTATATATTCGACGTTTCTTCCGAGACTATAAAAAGAAGCAATCTCGATCGTTTGCGAGCTGGCGATTGGGTAAACCTCGAACCTTCTCTTATCATGAGCGATTTACTTCACGGACATCTTGTTTACGGACATGTGGACGGAGTGGGCAAAATTTTGGGTATAAATAAAAGATCGGATACTCATGAATTTATTTTGGATTACCCTCCTTTCCTCTCAAAGTTTATAGCCGAAAAAGGTAGTATTGCGCTCGATGGAGTTTCTCTTACTATTACTGAAGTGAAAGAAAAAAGTTTTAAGGTTACTATGGTAAAACATACATTATCAAATACAAACTTTAAATATAAAAAAAGGGGAGATACAGTGAATATTGAAATAGACCCACTGGCAAGATATTTACAAAGATTATTGGAGTCAAAATGATTAAATTCAGTTCAATAGATAATATAATCGAAGAAGTAAAAAATGGCAAACCTCTTATTGTAGTGGACGACGAAAGCAGAGAGAATGAAGGGGATTTTGTTATAGCTTCAGAAAAAATCACTCCCGAGGCGATAAATTTTATGGCAAAAGAAGGTCGTGGACTGATTTGTGTTTCTCTTCTTCCGAAAAGATTGCGTGAGCTTGAACTCCCCTTGATGACGACGAATATTACGGCTCGCCATGGTACGGCCTTCGCTGTTTCAGTAGATGCTAAAGATGGTACCACTACCGGTATCAGCGCATTTGACAGGGCTATTACCGTTAAAAAACTTATTGATCCGGGGGCAAAACCATCTGATCTTTCAAGACCGGGCCATATCTTCCCGATAAGAGCAAAAGAAGGCGGCACCTTAAGAAGAGCCGGTCACACTGAAGCCTCTGTAGATATTGCAAAAATTGTAGGTTTATATCCTTCAGCCGTTATTTGTGAAATAATGGATGAAGACGGAACAATGGCGAGACTACCTAGGCTCCTTCAGATAGCAGAGAAGCATCATCTTAAAGTGATTACAGTAAAAAGCGTAATAGAATACAGACGAAAAAGAGAAAAATTGGTTAATAGAGAAACAGAAGTTGAATTTCCTACTCGTTATGGAAAATTTCGGCTCATTCCATATACAAATGTTATAGATAATAAGGTTCATATTGCTCTTGTTAAAGGAGAAGTTGCCAATAAAAAGGATGTTCTTGTTAGAGTTCATTCTGAGTGTTTAACCGGCGACACACTTCGCTCTTTGCGGTGTGACTGTGGAGAACAACTCGTGAGTGCTCTAAAAGCTATACAAAAAGAAGGCAGAGGCGTTTTCCTGTATATGAGACAAGAAGGGAGAGGAATAGGATTACTAAACAAACTCAAAGCTTATAAACTCCAGGATGAAGGGTTCGATACGGTTCAAGCAAATGAAAAATTGGGATTCAAATCAGACTTACGTGATTATGGAATAGGTGCTCAGATTCTAAAAGACCTCGGCCTGTCTACCATACGTCTTCTAACAAATAATCCGCGGAAGATTGTAGGTTTAGAAGGTTACGGTCTTAAAGTAACTGAAAGAATCCCGATAGAAATCGACCCGACTGAAGAAAATATCGAATATCTTAAAACAAAGAAAGACAAATTAGGTCATACACTCAAAAATGTTTAAGAAGGAGGGTTAATGGAATACAAAGGTCTAATCAAAGGAAAAGGAATTAAAATTGCAATTATTTTACCTCGATTTAATTCCAGAGTAACAGGCGTATTAAAAGAAGGAGCAATGGACTGTCTCAGGCAACATGAAGTTGACGAGAAAGATATCGACATATACTGGGTTCCCGGTTCTTTTGAGTTACCTATGCTACTTTCTAAGGTTGTCAAAATTAAAAAATATGATGGGTTTTTAGTTCTCGGAGCTTTAATCAGAGGAGAAACTCCTCACTTCGATCATCTGGCAACGGAAACGACAAAAGGGATTGCTAAAATCTCACTTGAGATAACAAAACCAGTAGGATACGGCGTTATAACTGCAGACACCGAAGAACAGGCTCTAAGTAGAGCAGGAATGAAGGTCGGAAACAAAGGATGGGATGCGGCTTTGACAACTCTGGAAATGATAAACCTTTACAAAGAAGTTCAAAAGTGAAAGGAAAAGGATCAAGAAGACTCGGCAGGACACTTGCGGTTCAAGTCCTTTATACAAAAAGGATAAATCTCAAAGTTTCACCCAATCATCTTGAGAAAATTATTAGTTTAAACAGCAAGGAATACGATGAAGAAGTTTTAAATTTTGCAAGAACCCTGTTGAAGCTGGCAGAAGATCACCTGGAGGAAGCAGACCAATTAATTAAAACCGTTCTTGAAAATTGGGAATGGGACCGACTCTGTGCCGTGGATAAAGCCATCCTTGGCGTAGCTGTATTGGAACTGCTTTACTTGCCCGACATCCCGGCAAGGGTAGTAATTAACGAAGCAATTGAAATAGCAAAAGAGTTCTCTACTGAAAAATCGGGAATATTCGTAAACGGTATACTTGATTCGATAGCGAGAGGAAAAGGGCTTTTATGACATATGGTATAATTGCCGATATACATGGAAATTTAGAAGCGCTTCGTGCTGTCTTAGAAAATATTAAATCTAATAAAAAAAAGATAGAAAAAATCATATGCCTGGGAGACATTGTTGGCTACGGAGCAGATCCGGGTGAATGCATAAGAATCGCAGAAAAAATTTCCGATGTCATTCTTGCAGGCAATCATGACTTTGCAGTTTGCGGCCAAACGAGCATAGAGGATTTTAATTCATATGCAAGAGAAGCGGTCCTGTGGAGCAAAGACGCACTGAATGAACAAGAGCTTAATTTTCTAAAAGGGTTACCCCTTAAATATAGAGAAAAAAATATTGATTTTGTTCATTCCTCCCTACATCGACCTCTGTCCTGGAGGTATCTCTCCGGAACTCCCGATACTTACATAGATTTCCAAATTATGGGAAAAAAAGCCCTCTTTGTAGGACACACTCACACCCCGGTAATTTTCGAAAATTTCGGAACGGAAGTAAAAAGACTAACCTCTTATGAGTTATCTCTTTCCCCCGACAAAAAATATATTATAAATCCCGGGAGCGTTGGACAACCAAGAGATGGGGATCCGAGAGCCTCTTTTGCCATTTTTGACTTAGAAAAAAAATTCGTTAAAATTATACGCGTAGAATATGATATTAAGGAAGCACAAAGAAAAATCCTGGCTGCCGGACTTCCTGAAGTTTTAGCCGATCGTTTAAGTTACGGAGGATAAACTAAGAAAATCTTTGGATCTATAACGTTCAATTTCTTTATAAAATATCTCTCTCGATCTAGCTTTCACGGGAAATAAAATATTAAAATTTAAAAAGCAAAATTACATATAAAAATGCAAAAATATTCCTCCCCCCAACTATCATATTAAATTCTTTAAACTCGTCTCAATTACCATTCAGAAGAACGGTTGTTTTTTTGATTTTTGAACTTTGATTTGTAACTTTGCATTTTGATATTTGATTTTTACATTGTTAGAAAACACCTTGACAAAAAAAGCGGATTTTCTATCATAAAGCTATGCGGATAATTTTAGCTTCTTCCTCAGCAAGAAGGAAGGAATTTCTTAAACAACTCGGAGTAAAAGCAGAAATTATAGTTCCAGATGTCGAGGAAACTATCCTAAAGACACCGGTGGAAACAGTTGTCTTCAATGCTGCAATGAAAGCCACCTGGGTATCCAAGAATGAAAAAACAATCAAAAAATCTATTATTTTAGGTTTTGATACCCTTGTCTTTCTGGAGGGTAAAATACTGGGAAAACCTAAAGACAGGAAAGATTCTATTAAAATGTTAAAAGAATTATCGGGCAAGTGGCACGAAGTATACACAGGAGTCGCCGTTTTAAAAGATGAAACACTATTCCAAGATTACGATAAAAGCGATGTGAAATTCCATCAATTAACAGATTCACAGATTTCATATTATGTCGATTCGGGCCAAAGTCTCGATAAAGCTGGCTCTTATGGGATTCAAGATAAGAATATGTCTTTTATAGAAAAAATCGAGGGTAGTTTCTCCAACGTAATTGGATTTCCTTTAGAAGTCATTAGAAATCTTCTAAATGAAACAGGCGAGAGTATACTATGAGAAGGAATATATGATTTGGGCAAAAACGATTAAATGGTGCGGTAATTACGCAAAGTTAATAGATCAGAGAAAATTACCCCGTGAGGAAATTTATGTCGAAATCAGAACAGCTCTGGATATGTATAAAGCAATTAAAAATATGACTATAAGAGGAGCACCTGCTATTGGTGTGGCGGCGGCTTACGGTATCGCTCTCGCCGCGATAAATAGTAAGAATAAAAAATCCTTGGAAGAAAAGATCGCATTAATAGAATCGGCACGGCCAACCGCTCATAACCTTTTCTACGCAGTAAACAGAATGAGGAAACTTCTTGAAAGTGGCAAAGTCGATTCTTCTGCTTTTGTCGAGGAAGCGATTAAAATACATGAAGAAGACAAAAGGCTCACCGAACTTCTCGGAGAAAACGGTTCGAAACTAATAAAAAATAACTCTTCATATATGACTATCTGTAATGCCGGAGCTCTTGCAACGGGTGGAATAGGTACTGCGTTGGCGGTTTTTTATAAAGCAAAAGAAGCAGGAAAAAAAATCACTGTATTCGTTCCGGAAACCAGGCCTTTTCTTCAGGGAGCAAGACTTACCACCTGGGAACTTAAAAAAAACGGGATAAAATCTGTCCTTATCGTCGATAGTGCGGTTTCACACATTCTGAAGACTGAAAAGATAAACGGGGTATTTACAGGCGCAGATAGGATCGCAAAAAATGGTGATACTGCAAATAAAATAGGCACATATTCTCTATCTCTATCGGCAAAAGAAAACGCAGTTCCCTTTTATATCGTTGCTCCCAGCACGACTTTCGACCTCAATATAAAGGGAGGAGAAGACATCCCGATAGAAGAAAGACCAGGGGAAGAGGTAACAGAATTTATGGGATTGTCGACAGCGCCAATGAATATAGATGTAAGAAATCCCGCTTTTGATGTTACTCCCCATAAGTTAATTAGCGGCATTGTTACCGAAAAAGGAATAATTTACCCTCCTTTTGAGGAAAATATGAGTGTAATTCAATGTTGATCTTACTTCTAATTCTTGTCGAAGAAGACGTTTTCAATCCGGTCTTGCCTCCTCCGGAAATAGAGCCCGAAGTAAAATGGTTTAAGAATATAGAGAAGAATTGGATAAATGCGGCTCTAAACAGAGACGTAAATTATAACTTTGTGGCATTTAAATTCAGAGAATTATCCCTTGAAAGTCTCAACAATCGCGACTTTACGGATCATTATCGGATTAAAGCCTCTCTTAAATCACTGTCTTATAATCTCCAGAGTAGTTATGTTGAATGGGACGGGTTTCGATTCTCGAAGACAACAGGATGGAAATGGCTTTCAGAAGATCAAAGTTATTTCCTTGGGTGGTTTGAAGTGTTTGCTGGGGAGGATTCGGTAGCTTTCGACCTTGAGGGACGTTTTTATCAGTTTTTTAACCCTTTTTTCATAGGAGGATGGGCTAATTATAAAGAAAGTATAGACTATGGATTGATTCTTCAACTCTATTTTCTAAGGGGAGAACTGGGGAAAGAAAGAAAGTGTGTGGGCTTTGTGAATGACTGCGGAGAGATCAAGTTTGGGAGATTCAGAGAGCGCTTCCCGGTTGTCTTTTATCCCATCGAAGATTTTTTCCCAAAAGTCGGAGTTTTTTATGGAACAACTATAGCCCTTTTTAATTTTAAAATTATCGGGGGCAGAAAATATTCTTATGCGGACGGAATGGATATTCTTACCTGGAGAGAAGGGAAGGTTTATTTCGCGAATATACAGTTTGAAAAGGAAAATCTTAGTTTTCAGTATTTTTATCAAAACAAAGGCATGATAAGAGAATTCGGAGAAATTCACGCAAACGGAGGTTTAGGTATTATCGGCGGAGAGGTCAGTCTGACTGGTTATTTAACCCCAAAGAAACACATTACAGGTGGATTTTCTCTATGGTTGAGAACAAATTTTTCCCCCTTTTTCTCTATCAGTAATTTATCTTGGTCACCCGAGGATATTTTTCTTGAACCTGTATATTACCTGGGGATAAGATATGCTCAGTGAATCTGAAAGAAGAGTTCTTATATTTATAATTTTTGTACTCCTTGTAGGAAGCACAGCTGGCTTTTTTCGCCGTAGCTCTACAAAAGAAACAAAACCTCTTACATCTTTCCCAATATGCATAAATGCCGCCGCAGAAGAAGAATTAGTTCTTCTCCCGGGTATCGGAGACGTAATAGCGAAAAGAATATTAGATTATAGAAGCAAAAATAATGGGTTCAAAAGTAAAGACGAAATTATGAAAGTAAAAGGTATAGGTAAAGTTAAGTTCGAAAAAATAAAAGATAAAATTTATGTCGAGAAACAAGATGAAGTCAAAGAAAGAAACAACGAATCACACGAATAGCACTAATAAACAGTATAAAAAAAGAAAATAATTATATTTATTTGTGAAATTCGTGCTATTTGTTGTTAAAAAATGGGGTGTTGGGGGGGACAATAATAAACTCTGTAGGTTTGTTGTTTTATTAAAATTATAAATTGGAGGTAAGTATGGAGATTAAATTAATAGATATTGAGCGCCCAGAAAACGCAAACGTTATAATAGGGCAAACTCATTTTATAAAAACCGTCGAAGATATACACGAAGCTCTTGTTACTTCTTTACCGATGATCAAATTTGGAGTTGCTTTCTGTGAAGCCTCCGGCGCCAGATTAATACGTCATAGCGGAACCGATAAAGTATTGGAAGAACTGGCTGTGAAAAATGCAGAGAAGATTGGAGCCGGACACTCTTTTGTTTTAATTCTAGGTAACGCTTTTCCGATAAACATCATGAAATCACTAAGGGCTGTGGATGAAGTTCTTTATCTCTTTGCCGCAACCGCAAATCCACTTAAAGTAATTGTGGCCGAAGAAGGGGAACAAAGGGGTATTCTTGGAGTACTAGACGGAGAGAAGCCGCTTGGAGTCGAAGGCGAAAAAGATATTGCCGACAGAAAAGATTTACTGAGGAAGATAGGCTACAAGTTTTGAGGAAATAGGAGAGGGCAAAAAGAGAGGTTCACATGAAAAAAGAAGCAGGTGGTGATATTTTAGGGTTTATAAGTAACATTATCCATGAGAAAAAACAGGTTGAAGAGTACGGAGTTTTTCTTACTATCGGGAAAGTTTTTCGATTTGCCGGAAAAGGGGAAATAGATTTTGGGGGTGATGAATATAAGGAAAGCGAGATACAGGAAATCAATCCTGTTAAGCGAAAACCTGAAGACAAATATGGGTGGTGGAACCTTTCTGGGGGAGAATATTTAATTGTATTCAATGAAGAACTGCAGGATATTTTTCCTTCTGCCAAATTAGTTATATTGCAACCTTCAGAAAGGATAACGGCAAACGGAGTTTTTCATCCCACAAAAATAATTGAGAAAAAGGGAGAAATAAGAGTACCTATTTATGTCGGCGAAAAAGGAATAAATATAAAGGAAAATGCGAGAGTGAGCAAACTTATTGTCCTGGATTAGACCTCATCGGTAAGAAATGAAATGAAAAAGAGAGTATTGTTTTTATGCACGCACAATTCGGCACGGTCACAAATGGCAGAAGGCTTACTTCGAAATTTGTACGGAGATAAGTTTGATGTGTTTAGCGCGGGGACTAAACCCTCTGGAGTAAATCCTTCTGCAATAGAAGTTATGCGGGAAACAGGTATCGATATATCGAATCATTACTCTAAAAATGTTAAGGATTTTATAGGGCAAGATTTTGACTATGCAATAACAGTATGCGACGGGGCTGAAGAAAGCTGTCCTTTTTTTCCCGGAGGGAAACAGCAGTTACATAAAGATTTTGAAGACCCTTCCTCATTTTCGGGCAGCAAAGAAGAAGTGCTGGCAAAATTCAGAGAAATTAGAAATGAGTTAAAAGAATGGATCGAGGAGTTTTTTAGTGGAAACAAATAAGGCTTTACTAATAGTCGATGTACAGAACGATTTTTGCTCCGGAGGAAAACTCACTGTTCCTAATGGAGAGAAAATCATTCCCACAATAAACAAATTAAGCAAGAAGTTTGAAAACGTAATAGCTACACAGGATTGGCATCCCGAAGATCACATGTCCTTCGCGATGAATCATCCGGGCAAGAAGGAATTCGATGTTATTGATTATAAAAGTACCAAACAGGTACTTTGGCCGGCACATTGCGTTTCGGGAACTCCCGGTGCAGAATTCCATCCCGATCTTAATACTGAAAATATAAATTTGATTTTAAGGAAAGGGAACAACCCCGAAATCGATTCATATTCAGCTTTCAGGGAAAATGATAAAGAAACTTTAACCGGTCTTGAAGGATATTTGAAAATTTTGGGAATAAAAGAAACCTATATCTGTGGTCTGGCACTCGATTACTGTGTTTCTTACTCGGCAATGGACTCAAAAGAACTTGGATTCGAGACTTTTGTGGTAATTGACGGGACAAAAGGAATTGACTCGCCTATAGGAAACATCGATAAGTCTCTAAAAGCCATGAAAAAAGCGGGAATAAAAATAGTCGAATCTAAAGACCTATAGGAGGAAAAATGTTACCAGTTGAGATTAAGTCCGGTATTTACTGGATAGGAGTTGATGACCGTACAACCGATCTATTCGAGGGTCTCTGGCCTATAACGGAAGAAGGCGTATCGTACAACTCCTATTTAATAAATGACAAGAAGAAAGCTATAATTGATTTGACCAAATCGATTAAAGGAGATGAGTTCTTCGACAATATTAATAAGATTGTAGATGTATCTGAAATCGATTATATTGTAGTAAATCATATGGAACCGGATCATTCAGGAGTAATTCGCACCTTCAGGAAAATCTCTCCCGAGACGACAATATTGGGCTCGGAGAGAACGAAAAAGATGCTGGAAGAATTTTACGGGATAAAAGATAAGGTCGAGGTAGTGAAAGACGGAGATGAACTTTCTCTTGGAGAAAAGACTCTAAAATTCTTCTCCACACCCATGGTACACTGGCCGGAGACCATTATGACTTACGAAATCTCCAATAAGATTCTTTTTTCCTGCGATGCTTTCGGAAGTTACGGTGCACTCGGCGGCAGTGTTTTTGACGATGAATGCAAAAATCTAGACTTTTATAAACAAGAAGCTGTTCGTTATTATGTTAACATAGTAGCTAAATTTAGCAAAATGGTGCTTAAAGCGATAAATAAGCTTAAAGACGTTCCAGTTGAAATAATTGCTCCCTCCCATGGAAGGGTATGGAGAAAAAATCCAGGTACGATCGTAGAACTATATAAGAAACTTGCGCGTCTTGCGAGTGAGCAAGCAGAACCTGGAGTAACCTTAATATACGGCTCGATGTACGGAAATACCGAAAACATGATGAATGCGGTAGCTCAAGGCATCGCAGGAACAGGAGTCCCGATTCAAATATTCGACGTCTCCAGAACTCACGTCAGTTACATCTTACCGTCTTTATGGATGAAAAGTGGTGTAATGATTGGTGCGCCGACTTACGAAGCAGGACTTTTCCCCACTATGGGAGACGTACTCATTATGGCGGTTCGAAAGAGTATAAACAATAAAAAATTTGCTATGTTTGGAAGCTACGGCTGGAGCGGCGGAGCCTTAAAAGAAATAAAAGAAATAGTCGAACCTCTACAATGGCAGCTAACTGATTCTTTTGAATTCATAGGTATGCCGACAGATGAAGAACTTAAAAAAGGTGAGGAGTTTGGCAGAAAATTCGGAGAACTCCTTAAAAATAATTAACCACAGAGATCACAGAGAAAAACAAAACACACAGAGAACACAGAGAAACAACAAAAATTTATATTTTGTTTAATACCCTCACCACACACAAAAACTAAGAGGAACAACAAATCACACGAATAGCACAAATTTTTTCCCATTCAACAATTTAACAATTCAACTTAGATTTGAAAAATCTACTAATTGCCACGAATTCCCGCAGGACCAGTAATCCTTGCAGTTACTCTAATAATTCCGGTTTAATATAATCTCCGTATTTTTCTCTAGCGGAGTTGAGTCTTTCTCTCTGTGCTTCCAAAACAGCAAAAACGACTTTAGGGGCATCTACTACTTGTGTTCTGTAAATTTCTTCTATTCTGTCAATCTTCGCGATATTTTCTTTTACTCTTATTTTGAATTGCTCGTTGTATTCTTCTTTGGTGTAATCTTTATTGAGAACTTCTTTGAAGAGTTTTTTAAGGTCCTCGTACTTGGGAATGCGCCCGGTCGGACCATCTATTGCGCCCACCCCTCCATGTACCCGTAGCTCAGCCCACTTGTAGCAGACTTTTTTATCTTCTCTTCTGTGAAGGAAATTCCCATTTTTGTCCTTTAAGAAGTAATTGACTGCGAAAATGCGCGGCTCTTTTTCAAGATCTTTTATAAAGTCGAGATTTAAATTGATATAATCACGCAAGGGTATAGACATAAAATCCAGGTTCGACATTGGATTGAATGTTCTTACGCCTACTTTGCCCAGGGTCGCCGCTGTGGTTTCCGATTCCAAAGATGCCCCGTATACGATTATACCATGAGTCCAGTCAAATGCTTCCTTTATCGGAATCCAGGTATCGGAGTCCCTACCTCCGTAAACGATACCCCCTACTTCAACTCCTTTAGGGTACTCTAACGCAGGGTCAAGATTGCCGAAATTCTCAAGGGCGATTGTGAAGCGAGCATTGGGATGAGATACCGGTACCTCCTTGCCGTTCTCATCTTTTTTCCCTTTATGCCACTCTCCCGAGTGGTTTATTCCTTTCTCAGGAATTTCGCCGTCTTTATCAATCCAGTGTACTCCTCCCTCAGGAGTCATCAAAACGTTGGAGAAAATTATTTCCGCTTCAGAATGCAGCGCTTTCCAGATGATAGGGTCGTACTCGGAGGTTACTCCCATAATGATTCCAAATACTCCTCTTTCAACGTTCACAGCTCTTGCTCTTCCATCTATCTTTCTAAGATATGCTATGTCATCACCCACGATTGTTTCATTATCAAGCATTGCAGTGGATGTTTTTCCGCATAGCGAAGGGAAAGCACCGGTGAAGTAAGTAACTCTATTGTTTGGACCGTGGATTCCCATAATCAGCATGTGTTCGGTCAGCCATCCTTCTTCCAGGCCGCGTTTTATCGTAAGCCGCATTGCGAGTTTTTTAAGCCCTATTGTATTGCCACCGTATTGAGTATTGGCACTGTAAACCGTACCACCTTCAAGATCTATATATACGCGGCGTTTATCTAGATTTTTACTTGTATTTCTCTCGTCGAGTTCGCCTGCAGAGTGAACTATTTTAAAGAATCGCGCGTTCCTGCCCTGGCGTACGAATTCCTCGAATCCCTGCCTGTAAAGCAAATCTTCACTGTGAGCCACATAGGCAGAATCGGTCATCTGCATAACAGGCTGTGAGAAATCCGAGTTGGTTGGACCAAGACAGAAGAATCTAATGTACACTTCTTTCTCTTTCATTATATCTTTCATAATTGCGTGAATTTCTTCAAGGGATTCTTTTCGGCTGGCTGTGTTTATCGCCTTACCAAGTTCCACGCCTTCCGGTAGTAATATTTTTGTATTCTGTTTGTCCCTTGCCTGGTCCTTATAATTATCGAAATGGATTGTATGATTTTCCGTTGCAAGCGGAATTTCTTCTCCGTTTTTAATAGATATTTCTCTTATATATCTTATATCTTCTTCGGAGTCAGTACATACAAAAACTTTTCCGGGATTACAATGTTCGATATATTTAGCAATAAATTCATGAAGTTCGGGATTATAAATTCGCATTAATCTCTCATATTGTTTGCTTCCCAGTCTTTCTTTTAAAATATTTGATGCCACACTTATCCTCCTTTTTTAATTATATTTTTTGGGAGGCTGAAATAACATTGAATATAAATCAGGTTTTAATGAATATTCTCTCATCCTATTTTTAACCCTTGGGGATGATAATGGATTTTATTAATCTGTCAAGGGGAAAAATTCGAATCTTATCCTATGTGTCTTTAGTCAAAATAAAAACATAAAACGAGAATAAATCTTGTTTAAATGTAAATTAAATATCAAAAATTAAAAAGCAAAATGACATTTTTATTGGCCACAGATTCGCACAGATATTCACGGATTTTCCCAACCCCCCAAAGTATAATTGTATTTTTGTAAAAACAACAAAGAATTTTTTTAATCTTTTTATCTGTGTTCATCCGTGTAAATCCGCGGCTAATTAAGGGGTTGGGACGGGATTCTATCTTCCGACTTCTGGCTTCTTACTTCTTTGTTATATTTTTAAATTTTGATATTTGATTTTTTCATTTTTCCGGCTATGTTTTGCTGTGTTATCTGTGATAAAACTTTCTGTGTATATTACCTTTAGCATTGAACTTTGCCCCTATTCCCCCTTGCAGATGAAGTGTTTTTTAGTATATTCAGGATAACGGGGCGTAGCGCAGCCTGGTTAGCGCGCCAGAATGGGGTTCTGGAAGTCGGCGGTTCGAATCCACCCGCCCCGATATTAATATTTTCATGAGGGGACTATTTGCCCTTTTAAATGAATTTTCTGTTTTTATTTTTAAAGTTTTTGGGAAGTTTTTTACCCAAGGGTTTAGCAGACCTCGTAGCGAGAGGCGCGGGTCGTTTATCTTATACTTTTATATATAGAAAAGGCCTCCGTAATCATCTTTCCAACCTTAAGACTGTTTTTAAAGACAAAAGCGAAAAAGAGCTCTTGAAGATATCGAAAAAAGCTGCCCTCAATATTTCTGTTTGTCTTTACGAACACCTTTTTATGGGTAGAATTTTGAATAGCAGAAACTATGATAAATATGTAAGAGGAGCCGGACTCCATAATCTTTTTAACGCGCACAAAGAAGGTAAAGGTGTTATAGCATTAACGGCCCATTTGGGTAACTATGAGTGGGGCGCTGCACTCGTTCATTTTAAAGGATTGCCAATAGCTGCCATTTCGGTCGAATATAAAACCGCCTATATAAGAGATCTTTATGAGTTCAATAGAAAGAGAGCTGGCTATTCGGTTTTTTATGTAAAGAGAAGTTTTTCGGGGCCGGTTAGGTTTTTAAAAAAAGGCGGAGTTCTTGCGATATTAGCAGACAGAAGTTTTGAAGTATCCTCGTTAAAAGTCAAAATGTTTGAAAAAGACATAGAGATCCCTAAAGGAGCATTTTTTCTGGCTTCAAAGCTGGGGAGTCCTCTTGTTCCCGCCTTTTCCGTAAAAGAGAAAGATGGGCGATATAACGTCCACTTTGGAGAACCAATTAGAATCACTAAAGGAGAAATCGCTCTGGGTATAAAGAAATATATTAAAATTTTAGAGTCATACATCAGAAAATACCCTGATCAATGGTTTTTGTTTGATAAGTTAGGAGAATGAAAATATTAATAGTTATCCCTGCCTTTAACGAAGGCGAGCATTTGGGGAAGTTGCTAAAAAAAATATCTTCGTTTGTTTCTTTAAAAAACGTCTTGGTAGTAGACGACGGCTCACGAGATAAAACTTCTACCATCGCAAAGAGAGCAGGAACCGAAGTCTTGAGTTTCAGTCATAATCAGGGTAAGGGTTCGGCGCTGCGAGCCGGCTTTGATTTCGCTATTAAAAAGAGATACGACGCAGTTATAACCATGGATGCAGACGGACAGCATAACCCCAGTGAAATACCGAAGTTTCTTAAACAACTTAAAAAGAATGGTGCCGACTTGATAATAGGAACAAGAGAACAAAATTTATCGGAGATGCCTTTCCTACGGTTTTTAGTTAATAAAACCACCTCCCTCGTAACTTCTATCTTATCTGGAGTCAGAGTAAGTGACAGCCAATCGGGATATCGACTTATAAAGAGAAATTTAATAGAAAAAGTAAATTTAAAAACCAGCCGTTTTCAGATGGAAACCGAAATAATCGTTAAAGCCGCAATGGCAGGTTTCTCAATAAGGGAGGTCCCGATTGAAACTATATATTTTGAAAAATTTAAGAGTTATATAAACCCTTTTGTCGATACCTTGCGATTTATCAGGCTCTCCTTACGAATGTTATGGCGTTAATACTTGTTTCCAACGATGACGGGATAAATGCTCCAGGAATAAAGGTCTTGCGGGAAGCAGTAACTGATTTAGGAGATGTAATAGTTTTCGCTCCAGAAGACAACAGAAGTGGTTCAAGCCATTCCCTTTCCATACATAAAAGTATAAAAGTAAAAAAAATCGACGATAACACCTACTCCACCGATGGAACTCCTACAGATTGTATCCTTTACAGTGTACGTGGTATCCTAGATAAGAGACCCGACATTATACTCGGAGGTATTAATCAGGGAGCTAATCTTGGGAGTGACGTTTCTTATTCCGGTACGGTTGCGGTAGCTATGGAGGGAGCTCTTTTGGGCGTTCCTTCCCTTGCCTTTTCGCAGGTTGATTTTTATAATTCTTTCGACCCGGATTTTGCAAAAAAAGTGACAAAATGGATAACAGATAAGGTATTAAAAAACAAACTGCCCGAAGGGGTTTTTTTAAATGTTAATTTGCCTGCGTCACCCAACGGCAAAATAAAAATAACCTGCCTGGGTAATAGAATTTACCGGGACGAGATTGTAAAAGTTAAGGAAGGAAAAGAAGAATTTGTATACGCGCTGGAAGGGGAAGATCCTACCTGGATTTCAAGTCCTAATTCGGATTTTGATGCTGTACACGAGGGTTTTGTATCGGTTACCCCAATACATATGGAGTATACCGATTTTGATATGATTGAAAAACTTAGCGGGTGGGAGGAGACTTATTAGCTACGAGTATCAACGCAAAAAGATGGTCGAAAATCAAATAAAAAAAAGAGGTATTACGGATAAAAAGGTCCTGCTTGCAATGGAAAGAGTCCCCAGGCATAAATTTGTCGAGGAGGGATTAAAAGGAGTAGCCTATCAAGATGGTCCGCTCCCGATCGGCATGGGTCAGACAATATCTCAGCCTTATATCGTTGCTTTAATGACAGAACTTCTCGATGTATCTGGTGAACATAAGGTACTTGAAGTTGGTACGGGCAGCGGTTACCAGGCTGCCGTTATTTCGCTCCTCGCGATGAGTGTCGTTACAGTGGAAAGAATCCCGGAACTTTACAAAAAAGCAAAACAGACCTTGCGTAAATTGGGTTACAATAATATAACTGTAGTGATGGCGAACGGGAGTATCGGCTATAAAGAACTTGAACCCTATGATAGGATAATTGTCACAGCCGCTTCTCCTTCTGTACCGGATGAACTAATTAACCAATTGTCGAATACCGGTAAAATGGTGATCCCGGTTGGCGGTATATTTACTCAACAATTGATCGTCTTGAAAAAAGAAGCTGGAAAAATAATTAAAACTGATAGTATAGGTGTCAGATTTGTGCCCCTAAAGGGTAAAAAAGGATGGGAAGACGGGGCGTAGCGCAGCCTGGTTAGCGCGCCTGCTTCGGGAGCAGGAGGTCGGTGGTTCAAATCCACTCGCCCCGAATTTAAAACAAAAAAACATCTACCACAGAGCTCACAGAGAAAAAACAAACACACAGAGAGCACAGAGGCTTATTGTTGTTTTACCCAACCCCACATCACAAAAAATTTATCTAACACAAAGACACAGAGAACACGGAGCCCCATCACATCCTATTTTTTGTCGACTTAAAATTCTTCACCTTGACTTTAACTTTACGCTTTGTATTCTCTAAAAGGTAAACAGATTATGAAATTGAAGAAAGTTGGCGGATTTAGTATAGGAACATTACTGTCGAGAATAACAGGATTGGGAAGAGAAGTAGTTTTTGCTTATCTATTTGGTTCCTCGGCCTTTATGGATGCTTTCAGAGTTGCCTTTAATATCCCAAATCTCCTCCGGGACTTCTTTGGCGAAGGTAGTATGAATGCTGCTTTTGTGCCTGTCTTTTCAGAATATCGCTTGAAAGAAGGAGAAGAAAGTGCTAATAAATATTTATCTTCGTTTCTCCTGCCGTTAGTTGTGGTCCTTTTTATTATTGTCACTTTAGGCATAATTTTTTCTCCTTTTATAATTTCTTTCCTGGCAAAAGGCTTTACTCAAGATCCCGAACAATTCAAAGTTGCCGTTAAACTTACCAGAATTATATTCCCTTTTTTGATTCTTATTTCGCTTGCTTCTGCTGCCATGGGTGTTCTTATCTATTTTGACCGGTTTTTTATAACCGGGATTTATACGGTTTTCTTTAATCTTACTGTTATAATATTTTCTTTTCTGTTATACAGAAGTTTTGGCATATTTGGTGCCGCTATGGGAATTCTGGTCGGTGGAGGAATGCAGTTAATATTCTTGCTTCTCTTTATTCCGAAATGCGGAATAAGATTTAAAAAACCCGAATGGGGTCACCCGGGAGTAAAACAATCTTTTCGCCTTGTTGTCCCAGTCTTTTTTGCGTTTGCCGCAAGCAAAATAAATGTAGCAGTTACTCTATTCCTTGCTTCTTTGCTTCCGGCTGGCAATATCTCGCATTTGAGTTACGCATACAGGGTAATGCAGTTGCCCCTGGGAATGTTCGGAGTAGCGGTTGCAGCAGTTTCCCTGCCTGAGCTTTCGAGAAAAGCAGCGGAAAAGCTTGATCAATATCCCTACATACTGTCATCTATCAGGGCTGTTTTTCTTCTTTCTATCCCTTCGGTTTTTTTACTTATATCACTCCGTATCTCAGCGATTCGAATTATCTATGAACATGGGGCTTTTACTATAAACGATTCCCTGCGAACTGCTGCCATTCTTCTTTTTTATGTTCTGGGTATACCTTTTATTTCGGCTAATCAGGTAATGGCAAATGTATATTTTTCACAGAAGAACACAAAGACTCCTATGAGGATAAGTTATATAGCTCTTTTGATAAATGTTGTTTTAGCGGTAATTCTACTCAATAACATGGGAGCAAGAGGTTTGGCTCTTGCCGTTTCGATTTCCGGAATGGTCCAATTTGTTTTGCTCGTAAGACCATACTTGAAAGTTTTAAAAGATTTACGTTCGTTTTTTGTCCGTATAATATTTATTTCTTTTACATCAGTTATTCCTGTGTTTTATATACAGAAATCGTTCGGTTATATTTTCACTCTTGTTTTGGGAGGATTGATTTTCGTCTTGATTTTTATCTGTTTGGGTTATATATTAAAAATCGAAGAGATATGCAGAATATTGAAGAAATTAAAAAATCGGTAGAAGCTTTATTATTCGCCTCAGGAGAACCGTTAAGTTCCAGAAAAATGGCCGAAGTGTTGGAATGTCATGTTGGCAACGTAGAGAAAACACTTGCCCTCCTGGAAAAAGAATATGCGGAAACCGATAGAGCATTTGTTATCAAAAAAGTGAACAAGGGATATAGCCTCTTTACCAAGCCTGAATTTTCCGAAATCATAAAAAGGTTGACGGGAAAAAGAGAATTATATCTATCTAAGGCTGCCCTGACAACACTTGCTATTATAGCTTACAGGCAGCCTGTAACACGCAGAGAAATAGAAATGATAAGAGGAGTGGATAGTTCCGGGGTAATCCACACTCTCCAGGATTCAGATTTGATAAAAGTCGTTGGGAAAGAAGATATTTTCGGACATCCGTTTCTATATGGCACTACCGGCAAATTTTTAGCAACATTCCACCTGGAATCTCTTGAAGAACTCCCCCGGATAGAGAATGAGGATTCAGCGTTTTTTGGCGAGAGCGGGATTGGCTTCCAGAAGGGAAGCGAAAGCTCTGATTGAAAAAGGGCTCGTTAAAGTTAACGGAAAGGTCATATACGAACCTTTCCTCCAGGTAAACCCTGCAAATGACTTAGTAGAGTTTAAAGGTAAAACTGTTAAGATTCCGGAAGCTTGTACTTATATAATTTTTAATAAACCTAAAGAAGTAATTACAACAGTCAGAGACGAACTGGGAAGAAAAACAATAATGGATTTTATTACTTGTAAAGAGAAAGGTTTGGTTCCCGTGGGAAGATTAGATGAAGAATCCGAAGGTCTTCTTTTGATTACTAATGACGGCGATCTCGTACACGGTTTAACCCATCCTTCTTTCGAGATTGAAAAAGAGTATGAAATTATTTTACCCAGAGCTCCGGGAAGCGATTTAAAAAAAATGGAAGAAGGTATCCAGGTTGGGAATGACTACCTTAAGGCAAGCAAGGTCGTTTTCAAAAAGGGTAACAGGATAACCGTAACTTTAAAAGAAGGAAAAAACAGAGAAATAAGAAGAATGTTAGGCATGTTGGGATACAGGGCACAGCGTCTCAAGCGTATAAGAATCGGTACTCTTAGCCTATCAGGACTTAAAACCGGAGAGTGGCGTAAACTAAGCCCTAACGAAATCTCCAAATTGAAAGGTCTTGTTCGTGGAAAACATTGAGTCTTTTGTAGCTATCGATCTGGAAACGACGGGCCTGGACCCGAAACTCGAAACAATAATCGAAGTCGGACTAATTCTTTTTGAAAAAGGGAAAATTAAAGAAAAATTCACAAAGACAGTTAATCCGCGCAAAACAGTTTCCGATAACGTCTTAATGCTCACCGGAATCAAACAAGACGAGCTTTATAGAAGCCCCACTTTAGATAAAATCATACCTGATATTGAGAGTTTCATTAAAAACAAACCGTTAGTCGGACATAATATCGCATTCGATATTAGTTTTTTAGAAAGAAATTTAACTATCAAGAATGTAACTTACGACACGTTCAACTTAAGCAGAATATATTTGCCTTTTGTTTCAAGTCATAGCCTTTCAAGCGTTGTGGAGTATTTCGAAATTCCTTATGAGAATGCTCATAGGGCAAGTTACGATGCGGAAATGGCCGGTAAAATATTTTTGCAGATATTTAAACTGATGTCAAACCTGAATCCGGAGCTTTTAAAACAACAATTAGACGTTATTACTGATAAGTATAATGAAAAAGAGCTTATCAAGAAGGCTTTAGAAATTTCTTTACGCAAAGGAGTAAACAGGGAATCTTACCCCTCCCCGGTCCCCGTTAATTTCAGTGAAAACAGAGGAAAAGGTAGCGGGAAAAACTATTCGGCAATTAAAGAATATTTCGATAATGAAAACCTTGAGGAAAGAAATTCACAGCTTACGATGGCTGAATTGGTCCAGTCATCACTAGTTAACGGGGAGTTTCTCCTTGTCGAATCCTCTGCGGGTACCGGGAAATCTCTTGCCTATCTTGTTCCAAGTATTTTGATAAGCAGAGAGGAAGAAAAGCCCATATATATTTCAAGTTATACCAAAAATCTCCAGCAACAACTATTTAATCAGGACATCCCTTTTGCTGAAGAAATAACCGGCTGCGGGGTAAACACAGTCCTTCAGAAAGGTAGAACGAATTATCTCTGTCTTCAAAAAATAAAAGAAATTCCTCAGGGGCTTGATCCGATTTCTCTTTGCTCTCTACTTTTTTGGAGTTTTCTGACACGAACAGGAGATCTTTCGGAAATTTCTTATGTCTTCAGAGAAATAAATAAAGGTTTAGTATCCATGGACGAGTCATGTAAAAAGGAATTATGTCCTCATTATCAGGATTGTTTTTTCTATAATATGAAGAAAAGGTTGAAGGATGCTGATCTCATTTTAGTAAACCATGCTCTTTTTTTCACCGCAAATTTAAATGTCAGTAACGTTATTTTTGATGAAGCTCACGAGTTAGAAAGCGCTGCCACTTCGGGTTTTTCCACGTCGGTTAGTTTCGGAGAAATACAATCTGTTCTTAATAATATATCGCACGATATAAAGAACACAAAAATCTTAAAGAAAATAAAAAGTACAATCGGGCAAGCGAAAGAATCTTTTGAAAAAATCGCTAATAAGTTCCTTGCGCTTAATGATTATCGGGAAGGGATATATAAAGACGAGGAAGTTTCGACATTACGTTCTCTTCAGGAATCTCTCGAGGAGATCCTATCTATGCTTTCTTCAGTCGAACCGGAAAACCAGACCGAAAAAGAAAAACTGAAGGAAATCATTAGGAATATGCGCATTATAATCGAACAGGAAGAGGACGACAAAGTTTTTTACTATAAAATACCTCATCGCCAACGCCTTTCTTCTATTGAACTTATTGCCGCCCCCCTTGATTTGGCACCTTATCTTGAAGAATCCCTTTATCCAAATCTCGATTCTTTTGTAATGACTTCGGCGACTTTGACAGTTGGAGAATCTTTTGATTTTATCAAGAATATTTTAGGGTTAAACAGTTTTGGTGAACGTCTAAAGGAAGTTTCCCTTCCGGAAACATATAAATTCAAAGAACAAGCTTTAACGATTATTCCTGCTTACATTCCAGATCCGGGTGATGCGAACTTTATCGATCAAGTTAGTCGATTTATAACAGACGTTATTTTGCCGGAGGAAAAAGGAACCCTTGTATTATTTATGTCTTATAAGCACATGAAAGGTGTTTACCAGCAGGTGTATTCTGATTTCGAAAGCCTTGGCAGAGAACTTTTGATACAGGGATTTGGTAAATCAAGAAAGAAACTTCTTACTCTTTTCAAAGAAAATCCTACTTCTGTACTGTTCGGAACGGGCTCTTTCTGGCAGGGAATCGATGTACCCGGAAAAGCTCTAGAGATAGTGGTTATTGAGAAATTACCCTTTCCAAACCCTTCCGAGCCGTTAGTTGGAGCAAAATCTGCTTACTTTGAAAGAAAAGGCCTTGGCGGTTTCAACTATTATATCCTTCCTCTTTCCGTTCTAAGACTTAAACAGGGATTTGGCAGACTGATTCGTTCTACAAAAGATATGGGGGCAGTCTTAATTCTCGATACTCGTGTTCTTAATAAATCCTACGGTTATGTATTTTTAGAATCTTTGCCGACGGAAATTTCCATTGCGAGGTCAAGTTTAGAAGCCCAGAACGCGCTTAAAGCCTGGTTCGAAGAAGGCAAAATATACAGTGTACTTACGGACGATTCAGGATGGGAACCTTATTAAAAAGACCGGTTAAGGATATCCTTTTTGTTACCGTCGGGTACACGCTCGGAGGCAGCGAAAATATGATTGCGCGAATTGCTCCCAGATTGAAGATGCGTGGTTATAAAGTTAGAGTTCTCGCTTTTAAAGGTTGGGGGCCTGTTTCTGATAAACTAAATGCTAGAAAAATCGAATGTATAGCTCTAAAGGGCAAAGGGAAATTCGACTTACGGGTTTTATGGAGATATTTTCTCCATTTACGAAAAACGCCACCAGACTTAATAATTGCTTTCCTTTATCGTGCTTACATACCAACTCGTATCTTTGGTTTTCTTCTCGGCATACCAAACATTTCTTCCGTTAGAGATGTTCAACAATGGATGAATTCTTTTCACATTTTTTTCGAAAAGATTACAGCAAATTTTAGTGTCGTAATTTATTCCTGCTCAAATGCCGTTACCCGATTTTTAACCCAAAAGTTAGGAATAAAAAAAGAAAGAATCGTTACAATCCCAAACGGCATTGACGTAGACTCTTTTTCAGTTAAAATAGATAGAGAAAAAAAACTACAGGAGTTAGGCTTGAACAGCAAAACAAAAATAGTTGGTACCGTTTGTAGACTTCACGAGCCAAAGAAAGGGATAAAAACTTTGCTGGAAGCCACAAAAGATCTCCAGAAAGAAATTGATTTCCAGCTACTCATAGTAGGTACAGGGAAGGATGAAGTGAGCCTTAGACAAATGGCACAGGCAGAGAAGATAAATGTTTCTTTTTTAGGAGAAAGAAAAGATGTAAAAGAGCTCCTTCAGGTTATGGATATCTTTGTTCTTGCTTCTCTTTATGAAGGATTCCCAGTTGTTGCTCTCGAAGCAATGGCTGCCGGGCTTCCTATTGTTGCAAGCAGTGTAGGTGGTTTAATAGAAGCTGTATCGGACGGAGAAACCGGTTTTCTTGTAGAACCCGGTAACCCGGCAATATTAGCAGATAGAATCAAAGAGTTGCTTTTAAAAGATTCAATGAGGAGAAAATTTGGAAAAGCTGGATTTATGAGGGTAAAAGAAAATTTCTCCCTAGAAAAAACCGTGGGCAAAATCGAAAATCTATGGACAGGAGATTTGGAGTGAAGGAGACAACCATTTTAGTCACCGGTGGTGCTGGTTTTATCGGCTCTCATCTTGTAGAAAGATTAGTCGAAAAAGGATATTTTGTTATGTGTCTTGATAACTTTAACGACTATTATAATCCTGAATTAAAAGAAAACAATATTTCGGGAGTTATCGACAATCCTAATTTCAAACTAATCCGTGGTGATATTTTAGATGTTCCGCTCCTCGAGGATATTTTTTCCGGAAACAAAAACCAACCACCTACCAAAGTCGCCCATCTTGCCGCCATGGCGGGAGTCCGTCCGTCTATTGCCAGCCCGGATATTTACGTGGATGTCGATGTTAAAGGTACGGTTAACCTACTTGAAAAAGCAAAAGAACATAAGGTAGAACATTTTATATTTGCTTCTTCCTCCTCGGTTTACGGATTAAACGAAAAAACTCCTTTCTCGGAAGACGACCCTGTCGACTTACAAATTTCTCCATACGCAACAGCTAAAATGGCTGCCGAACTGTTTTGCAAAACATACAATAATCTATACGGAATACATACTACTGTCTTAAGATTCTTTACGGTTTACGGCGAAAGACAACGTCCCGATATGGCTATAAGGAAATTTACAAAGCTTATAATTGAAGATACGCCGATACCAATGTTTGGTGACGGTAGCTCACTACGCGATTATACCTACATAAGTGATTGTATAGACTGTATTGTCTCTGCTATTCGGCTTCCGAAAGATTTTGAAATAATCAATATTGGAAGTGGAAGAACTATAAGCTTAAAAGAACTTATAGGGGTTTTGGAAAAAGTTACAAAGAAAAAAATCTCAATAAAACAATTCGATATGCAACCTGGTGACGTACCCACCACTTACGCAGATATAAGCAAAGCAAGAAGACTTTTCGGTTACAGCCCGCGGGTTACTATAGAAGAAGGAATCAGAAGATTCTTCGAATGGTATAAAAATATTCTACCTGACTTTGAAAAAAAGTAGAGAATACACGATTTTGATAGAAATTGTAAAGGAGGAATGGTGAATGTTCCTTTATTAGATCTGAAACGTCATTATAATTTGATGAAAGAAGAAATTGATAAGTGCATCAAAAGGGTTTTAAACTCTCAACATTTTATTCTTGGTGAAGAGGTAAAACAGTTAGAAACAGAGATTGCGAAATACTGCAATACAGAGTATGCGGTCGCTGTTGCTTCCGGGACTGAAGCGCTTTTGCTGAGTTTAAGAAATTTAGGAGTAGGAAGAGAAGATTATGTAATAACTACAACTTTTACTTTCTTTGCGACAGCAGGAACCATTCATAACATTGGAGCTACTCCTGTTTTCGTCGATATCAAGCCAGACACCTATAATATAGATCCGGAAAAAATTGAAGAATTATTAGACAAAAAGACATTCCATACAAAAAGATTAAAGACAGAAACATCGAAAATAAAAGCTATAATACCGGTGCATTTATACGGACAAATGGCTGACATGGAACCTATTATCGATATTGCAAATAAATACAATTTAGATGTTATCGAAGATGCGTGTCAGGCCATTGGAGCGGAATATAAAGGCAAGAAAGCAGGATCTATAGGATCTCTCGGTTGCTTTTCTTTTTTCCCTACAAAGAATTTAGGGGCTTACGGAGACGGGGGAATAATAACCACCCACAGAGAAGATCTTGAGGTTGGGCTAAAAAAATTGAGGGTTCATGGCTCCGAAAAAGATTATCATCATTTATCTGTGGGATACAACAGTAGATTAGACACGATACAAGCAGCTGTTCTCTTAGCAGAACTCCCATACCTTGATGAATGGAATAAAAAAAGGGGGAAAAATGCACAGCTTTATTCTGATTTACTAAAAGATATTGGGGATATACAATGCCCTTACGTTGCACCGGGGCGCAAACATATATTTCATCAATATACTATCCGTGTTAAGAATAATAGGCGGAATGAACTAATGGGTTTCTTAGAGCAGAAAGGCATTGGGAGTAAGATTTACTATCCTTTACCTCTGCATTTACAGGAATGCTTCAATAATCTTGGTTATAAAAAAGGAGATTTCCCTGTTTCGGAAAAGGCGGCCGATGAGGTTCTTTCGTTACCTATTTTCCCTGAGTTAACAAATGAAGAGATTGAATATGCATGTAATGCCATAAAGGCTTTTTTGGGGTAATTTTTATTGAAAAATCTAGAGGTAAATATTGAGAAACGGCAATGCTTATTGAAAACTTTATAAAAGAAATGTTTCTTGATTTTTTGTTTGTTCATTAAAATTTTGTGTCTGATGAATGGATTTGGCTATTTTTTGAGGAGGGGTATAGTTAATTGAGTCTTATTAGATATACAAAATCTAAAATAGTTTATTTTACTCCTAAATGGTTAAAACGTCTAATTTACTCGATATGGCGCTGTTATTGGAAGTTAAAGGTAAAGATATTACCGGAAGGATATTACGTGGACCCATATGCTGCCGATGAATTTATCTATGTTAATCCAAAGGATGTTGTTTTTGCTATGAAGGAAGAATTTAATGTCTTTAATTCCAAAGGTAAAAATTCAGGTGGAGATTGGGATAAGAAGGTTGTAAAATTTGAAGATCTTGATTTTTTTAAGTCTTTCAAGACAAAAATAGATAATAATATCCCTTGGGGAAAAACCGAATATTACAAGAGAGTTATAAAACAAATCAACAACGGAAACTTCAAATGGTCATGTAAGAATGTTAAAGAATTCGACAAAAGATGTGAAGGATGGGATAAGTTATTCACAAAAATTAAAGAAGAAGGGTATAAAAAGGGATGGCATGAGGATGAAATTTCAATTAATATTGGCAGAAACGGAGAATTGATTTTCAATAATGGAAGACACAGGTTAACTTTTGCTAAGTTGCTACAAATAGATAAAATACCTGTAAAGGTAACAGTTAGGCACAAAAACTGGGTAGCTTTAAAAAAGGAAATCCTTGAATATTCAAAGAATTACGGAAATAAGGTTTATGAAAAATTAACACATCCGGATCTTGCTAGCATTCCTTCCGTACATAATGGCAGCAGATTTGACATTATAAAAGAACACTTAACGGTAAAAGAAGGTAAAATATTGGATATAGGATGCCAGTGGGGTTATTTTTGTCATAAATTTGAAGAGGAAGGTTATGATTGTTACTGTGTAGAAAAAAGCAACCTGAATTTGTATTTTCTGGAGAAATTAAAGAAGGCAGAAAACAGAAAATTTAAGATAATATCTAATTCAATATTTAATACACCAAAAGATATTCTCGCGGAATCCGACGTTATTCTGGCTTTATCGGTATTTCATCATTTCATAAAAAAAGAAAACATCTACAGAAAATTTCTAAAATTTTTAAAATTTTTAAAAGGGAAAGAAATGTTTTTTGAGCCACATAATCCCGAGGAGCCTCAAATGAGAAAGGCTTATAGAAACTTCGTTAACGATGAATTTGCTGATTTTATAGTCGAAAATTCATCTTTTAACAATTTTAAAATTATAGGATATTCTGAGGTAGGCAGACCACTTTATAAAATATACTAATTAAAGATAGATATGGGTATAAAAAAAAGAATTTGTATTATAATGTTTAGCAACCTGAAGGGAGAACCCCGGGTAATAAGGCAAATTAATACGTTAAAGGATAAATTTTCTGTAACAACATTAGGATTAAGAAAAAGTGACATCCAAGGGGTAAAGGAGTTTATTCTTCCCGATCCAAGAACCTTTCTCAGCAAGATGGATAGCCGATTTACATTTCTTTTTGCCCGTTTGTTCCACTGTTTATATAAGCGTTACATAAAGAAAAAATATCCAATAAGAGAGGTAATCAATATTTTAAAAGGATGTCATTTCGATTTAATACTAGCGCATGGTTTAGATTCTTTGGTTCTTGCCCATTCCATTGCTCAAAGAAACGGCGCTAAAATATTATTCGATGCACATGAATATGAGCCAAGAAGAATAGAAGACCAATGGTTTCAAAAGCTATTTGTGAATCCTTATAAGGATTTTCTTTGTAAAGAATATCTTCCTTTTATAGATGCTATGATGACGGTCTCCTTTGGAATAGCGGAGGAATTCAATAGGGTATATAGCGTTAAACCAGTATTAATTATGAATATCCCAAAGTATGAAGAAGTAAACTTGAAAAATGTGGATTCTAATAATATATATCTTATCCATCATGGACTTGCCCATCCAAGCAGGAAGTTAGAACAAATGATAAAACTTATGCCTTTGCTTGATAAGAGGTACTATTTGACTTTAATGTTAGTGGGTAGAAATAACAGGTATTTGAACCAACTGAAGCGTCTAAGTGCAAAAATATGTCCGGGAAGGATAAATTTCAGAAATCCAGTTGTATTCGAAAAAATAGTATCAACAATCGCCAAGTATGATATCGGGTTGGTAATAATAGAACCGACCTCATTAAAACTCAACTATGCACTACCAAATAAGCTTTTCGAGTCTATAATGGCCGGCTTATGTGTTGTTATCGGACCTTCACCTGATATGAAGAAGATAATAGAAAAATTTAATTGTGGTTTTGTTGCAGATTCGTTTAATGTTGAAGATATTGCAAAAATGATAAATTCATTAACCATAGAAGATATTATGGAAAAGAAAAAAGCTTCTTTGAGGACTGCTAAAGTTCTTAATGCGGAAAAAGAGATGAAAAATTTTAGTAAAATCGTTGAAAATCTAGTAGGTGATTAATTTGAATCAAAAGCGAATTTTGATGGTTGGCCCTGTGGATTTTTCAATAGATAATGCTCCTAAGGTTCATTTTTCTAATTTAGCTAAAGAGTTTTCTAAACGGGGTTTTGACGTTCTCTGCTTGGCTTATACCCCAAAAAAAAGCACTATTGGTACGGTCGCAGATAAATTCAAAGTTAGTTTTTCGCCTAATCCACTTATAGGTAATATGTTTCTCCGCGTATTCAAATATCTGTTTTTAGTACCTTTATTACTGTGGCATTTTTTTAGATTTACCCCCCACATAATATACTTCAGATTTTCACCACCCGCTTTCTTCTACTTATTAATTTTAAATTTATTAAAAATCTTCCCCTTCAACTTTAGAATAGTTCTCGAGTTCAACGATTGGGTCTCTGAGCAAAGAGCCATACAGGGTGAAAGGAAGTTAAAGGTTAGATTAATTGATTTTTTGCAGTTAAAAAGCGTTGTTCTAGTAGACTATGTGCGGGTAGTGACTTCCGGAATTAAAGATAAATTGAATTCGTTTGGAGTAGATTGCGGTAAGGCTGCAGTAATCGGCAATGGAACAGATATAAATCATTTTAAGCCTATTAATAAGTCCGATGCTAAAGAAAAACTTGGCCTTGACTCTGATTGTTTATATGTTGGTTTTATCGGCAATTTTTCGATCTGGCAGGGTTTAGATTATCTCATTCAAGCAATACCTGGCGTGTTAAAAGCAAATAAAAATACTCGCTTTATCCTGGTAGGGGGTGGGCCTGAAATGTCAAAAATACAAAAGAAAATTTCTCAATTTAAGAATAAAAAAATACTCCTTACAGGCAGAGTTTCATATAATGAGGCAGTAAGATACATCAATGCCTTCGATATTGGCGTTGCGCCTTTTATTGAGGAACGTAATGCCTCCATAGGTTTATCCCCCTTAAAGATCAGAGATTATGCTGCATGTGGGGTCCCCATCATTACATCTCGTATAGCGGGTTTAGAAATGGTGGAAGAGGAAGAAATCGGTATATTAGTTCCACCAGATGACTCTGTAGCCCTCGGCAGAGCAATAATAGAATTACTGAATAAAACTGAGATTAGAAAAGAGATGGGTAAGAAAGGAAGAAAGATAGCCGAGAAATACTATTCATGGGAGAAAATAGTAAATCAGATTCTGGAGTTGATTTCCCAATGAAATATACTTCAATATAGTAGAAAAAGGCGGTTCTCATGATTGATAATTATATAATATGCAAAAGGTGTATAATGGATACCACTGATCCCAAGATAGAGTTTGATGCCAAGGGTATTTGCAATCATTGCAGACGATATTACGAGATTTCCAGAAAAAATTTATTTGATGCTGAAGAGGGAGAAAGAAATCTTAAAGAAATTGTTAATATTATTAAAGAGGACGGAAAGAATAAAAAATATGACTGTATACTTGGTGTAAGTGGAGGATTAGATAGTAGTTATGTTGCATATATTGCTAAAAACTTTGGTTTAAGAGTTCTTTTAGTTCATGTTGATAACGGATGGAATTCGGAAATATCTGAGAAGAATGTAGAACGTATATTAAAAAAAACAAATTTTGATATATATAGATATGAAATTGACTGGGAAGAATTTAAAGATTTGCAACGCGCCTACTTTAAATCGTCCGTTGTGGATATCGAAGTCGTAACGGACCATGCCATTGCTGCTGTAATTTATAGACTTTCTGTTAAGAGAAGAATAAAATATATTCTGGCTGGTGGTAACATTGCTACTGAAGCAATAATGCCCAGGTCGTGGAATTATATAAAAGCAGACGCCAGAAATATTAAAGCCATCCATAAAAGGTTTGGTACAAGAAAATTAAAGAATTTCCCTCTGCTCAGTATATTAAAACGCGGATATTACAAAAACATCCTTGGAATTAAGACAATTAAGGTTCTCAATTATATAAACTATAATAGGGAAGAAGCAATGAAGATCCTTGAAAAAGAATTTGGTTGGGAGTATTACGGTAAAAAGCACTACGAGTCTATATTTACTCGCTTCTATCAGGGTTACATTCTTCCCGGAAAATTTGGAATTGATAAAAGAAAAGCTCATTTGTCCAACTTAATTTGCTCTGGTCAAATCACCCGTCAGGAAGCGCTTGAAGAGATGAAAAAAGAAATATATCCTCCTGAGTTACTCGAAAAGGATAAGAAATATGTACTTAATAAGTTAGGGTTTTCTGAGGAAGAATTTGAAAAATTTATGAATGATCAGCCAAAATCACACTTAGATTTTCCTAATGCAGTAGCAATTTTAAAATTTGGGAAATTTGTAAAAAGGATACTTAAACCTTTTTAGTTTACTCTACGGAAAGAATTAAACTGTCTCCCTAAATTTTAACTACACTTGACAGTTCAATCTTCTATTTTTATATTAAAAAGGACAAATGAACGAAATAACCACTTATGAGCCGGATAATTCAATAAAAAAAGGATATATTTCTTTATTTAAAGAAATATTCCGAGAATTAAAACATAATAAGTGGCTTACTTTCCAATTGTTTAAAAGAGATTTCTTAGCAATATATAAACAATCACTGATTGGCGTTTTCTGGGCTTTCATTGTACCTTTAATAAGTGTGGGAACATTTATAATTCTTAATCGTTCAGGTGTGTTGGAGTTTGGGGAGATAGAGGTTCCCTATCCGATTTACGCGATACTCGGACTGGCTTTCTGGCAGCTGTTTTCAACGGGACTCATAGCCTCCTCTAATTCTTTGGTTAAAGCGGGTTCGATGCTGGTTAAAATAAACTTTTCTAAAAAATCACTTGTAATTGCTTCTGCTGCTCAGTCTCTAATAGCCTTTATAGTTCAACTTATTTTGGTTATAGTTCTGTTTTTTGTTTATAACGTAACTCCAAGCATAAAAATATTATTTCTTCCTATATTTATGATACCTTTAATGTTATTTACCCTTGGCTTTGGTTTTACGCTTTCTCTTATTAACAGTGTTGTTAGAGATATTAGCAATGCTTTATCCATTTTAATGACTTTCTTGATGTTCCTGACACCCGTACTATATGCTAAGCCTAAAATAGGTATACTTATGCCGATTACAAAATTCAACCCTTTGTATTATATTATTTCAATACCGAGAGAATTTATATTAAAGGGTACGATGTATGAATGGAAAGGTTATCTAATATCAGTTGGGCTTACTATTCTTGTTTTTGTTATAGGTTTGGTCATTTTTCATCTCACGGAAACGCGAATAACGGAGAGGATATAATGTTAGAAAATACACCGCAGAGACGCAGAGAACGCAAAGATGTTATTTTTGAAAATGATTTATCAAAAAAAATAATTGGAGCGGCAATTGAAGTTCACAAAATTCTAGGACCTGGATTACTGGAATCCACTTACGAAAAGTGCTTGTGTAGAGAACTGGAATTGAAAAAGCATTGCTTTGAAATCCAAAAGTCTTTACCAGTCGAATACAAAGGAATAAGGATAGATTCGGGATACCGTTTAGATCTTGTTGTTGAAAAAAGTGTAATTGTTGAACTAAAATCTGTTGAGAAAATTCTTCCTATACATGAAGCACAACTTCTCACATATCTAAAGTTAACTGGTTTGAAATTAGGATTAACAATTAACTTCAATGTACCTATCTTAAAAGAAGGGTTAAAAAGGATAGTTAATAAACTATGATTAAAGATAAGCTTGTCCTCTATATTATTTGTTTCTTAAAGTTAAATAAAATCACTAATTATAAAGGGGAAATGGGCGCCTCTGCGACCTTTGCGTCTTTGCGGTGATAAAATATGAATAACGATTTCGCAATCAAAGTTGAAAATGTTTCAAAAAAATATTGCAAATCATTAAAAATGTCTATGCTTTATGGCATTAAAGATATTACAAGAAATTCTTTGAGCCTGAGTGCTAAATCTCATATTTTGAGAAAAGGGGAATTCTGGGCGGTAGATAATGTTTCTTTTGAAGTAAAAAAAGGTGAAACTCTAGGTATCATCGGACCCAATGGAGCAGGTAAGACTACAATACTTAAGATACTGAATGGCATTTTTTGGCCGGATAAAGGAAAAATAACAATAAAAGGAAAAACAGGTGCTCTAATCGCCGTAGGTGCAGGGTTCCATCCTATGCTGACAGGAAGAGAAAACATTTATCTTAACGGAGCAATATTGGGTATGAACAGGAAGGAAGTCAATGAGAAATTTGATAAAATAGTAGAATTTGCGGATATCGGCGATTTTTTAGACACACCTGTGAAGTTCTATTCCAGCGGTATGTTTGTGAGGCTTGGTTTTTCTGTTGCAGCACACTGCGAACCTGAAATTTTATTGGTTGATGAGGTACTTTCAGTGGGAGATTTAGCCTTCGCGTTGAAATGCCATAAAAAAATGAGTGAATTTAGATCGAGCGGAGGGACTGTCGTAATGGTTAGTCATAACTTGCAGGCAGTCAGAAATATTTGTAGAAAGGCTCTTTGGCTCGACAATTCAAAAATAAAAGAATTCGGTGAGGTTCATCACGTTTGTGATTTATATGAAGAAAATATTATAATGAGTCAAGAAAGTGGTTATGAAACATTGGGGAGTCAGCTCTCTTATGACTCGAGTGTCAAAATCTCAAAAGTAGAGTTTTTAAATAAGAACAACCGCATATGCACTAATTTTAAAGTCGGGGATTATTTTAAATTACGAATTCATTTTGCTTGCAGAAGGACCGTTAAAAATCCAATATTCACTGTATCTATGTTTAATGCAAAAGGTTTATTGGTAAGTTCGAATTTTTCAAATTTTGACGGGTATAAAATTGCACAGATTTCTGGTCTTGGGTATACTGATTTTTGTATAAACAGGTTAGAGTTTAAGCCAGGAAAGTATGTATGCACTGTTACTTTTTCAGAAAAAAAAGTTGCAAATGTCTTGAACTGGCATGAAAAATCTTACTTTTTTTCGGTTTCCGGAAGATTGATGGGACATGGTTTAATTAACCCGTTTCCCAAGTGGTCCTTAAAGTACAAAAAAGGAGGAACGCAGTAAACATAAGAAAATAAAATGAAGATGCAAATATTTAATCCCAAAAAAGCTATATTATATATGCTAAATAAACTGAGTAGGAAGAGAAAAGAAAACAATAAGAATCCTAAAAGAGGCTATTTTAGTGATGGGAAGATATTGAATGAAAAGGATATGTGTTCTTTCTATAGAAAAATATATGGTATTAGATTAGAAATTCATAATTTCGTGATACCCAAAATAATTAAACACGGGGGAACTGTTTTAGAAATTGCTTGTGGAATAGGATTGAATTACGATAGACTACGGTATTATCCGGAAATTACACGATATATAGGAATTGATACAAGTTTGAATGCAGTAAACTATGCAAAAGAGTTATATGGTGCGCATTTTATAAGATGTGACGGACAAAAGACGCCTTTTTTAGAGCATGAGTTTGATATATCTTTTGCTCTTTCGGTAGCAGATCATTTAGACGATTACAAAAAATTGTTGGATGAAATGGTTCGTGTAACAAAAAAAATTGTAATTATGGCGCTGTGTCGAGAATTGATAGATGAGGATAATATTAAACAATATAGAGTGGAATATCCGGAAAGCTTAAAATATATTATTGATTCTTACAAAAAAGATAATGATGGCAATTATTTTTATTACTTTAATCAATATTCCAAAGCAAATTTAATAAAGTATGTTAAGGAGAATTTTACGGATTATGAATATAGAATAGAAAAACTTCCTTCTTATGACCAGGAAAAATTCACGAACGCTGATGTTTTAATATTAACAAAAAAATCTTTTTAGCTTAAAATGTTAAAATAAAGAGGCAGTATTTATGAAAAAACTTTCAGATCATGCTTACAATGTTTATTCCCAATTTGGCGAAGACGGGATAATTGAAAAGATATTTGAGATTTTAAATCCCTCATCCAGAGTATGTATTGAAGTGGGAGCTTGGGATGGTTTCTATAATTCAAATACTGCAAATCTCTGGACCAACGAATGGAAGGGTATTCTAATTGAAGCCGATGAGAGTAAATACATATCTTTAGTTAAAAATGTTAAAAAATATAATTGCCATTGTATAAAAGCATTTGTAAGTTACGAGAAACATAACACTCTTGAGAATATTCTAAAACAGGAAGAATTATCCGAAGATATAGATTTCTTGTCTATAGATGTAGACGGGGATGATTACTATATCTTTGAAAGCCTAAAGAAGATAAAACCCAAATTAATAACTTGTGAGTTCAATCCTACTATTCCTTTTAATATGGATTTAATATCTGAGAAGGGGAACCATTTTGGTTGTTCAGCTCTTTCCTTAGTTAAACTTGCGGAGAAAAAGGATTACCGTCTAATTGCCATGACAGATACTAATTGTTTCTTTGTTAGGTCTATAGATTTTAAAAAATTCAGTAGTTTTGATGTGCATTTAGAGTCTATAGCATCCAAGAAGCATCTTACTTACTTTATAACCGGGTATGACGGATCTTATATACTTTCTAAAAAACCGACATATGGCTGTACCCGTCCGGCCACACAGAAATTTAAGGGAGTATATTATGCCTTCCCAACAGGTAACAAGGGTGATTATAACAAAAAAAGCTTATTAAAAAAGTTATGTTCTTCTCTTATTTTAAAGAAAATACTAAAGAAACCGATCAATTGGTATAAAACCAAGAGCGAATCTAAATGAAAGAGGTATTATAAATTGTTTTTCCCTGAAAAAATCAAGAGTATAAAAGAAGCCGATAGAGTTCTTGAAATCGGACCGGGTTCTTCTCCTTTCTGGAGGTCAGACATATTATTGGACAAAAAATTTGATGATAGGGAAGCTCTTAAACAAAGAGGAAATCAGCCGAAGATAGAATACGACAAACCTATATTTTACTATGAAGGTTCGAAGTTCCCTTTTGAAGATAATGAATTTGATTATGTGATATGTTCTCAAGTTTTGGAGCATGTTCCGGTCAAAGAAATTGATAATTTTATTGAAGAAATAGAGAGAGTTGCCGGGAGAGGATACATAGAAGTTCCAAGGTTATTTTATGATTACTTGTTCAATTTCTATAAACATAAATGGCTAATTAATTTTAAGAATGGGCGATTGCTTTTATTAGATAAGATGAAGGTTGAATTCTCCCCTATCCAGGACATCTTTTACTTGATGTTTAGATACGGAGTTAAAAATAAAAAAATGTCACTTATAAAAGATTTTGTCGATTTGTTTATGATAGGTTATGAATGGCAAGCCAAAATTAATTATGAAATTGTTAATAGTTTGGATGAATTAATATCTAACAAAGATGTCGATTATTATAGAGAATATTTTATGAGACTTGATGAAAAAAAAGAGGCACTTTATAACAGAAAAACTCCGCTAGAGAAAAGAGTCGGAAAAGTACAGAAAATCTTGAAGTGCATCAAGAGAAAAATTTTTGGTAGCTAAATAAAATATGAAAATTTTATTACTAACGGTCGGAACGGTTAATTATAATTGTGATATTAATTTTTTTGAACCGCTTAAAGATATGGGATATAATGTGCTTAGATACAACTACTTAGAAAGATTCGAGATCTTAGGAAAGAAAAAAATGAACAGGGAAATAACGGAGTTGGCGAGATGTGAAAAACCCGATTACGTTTTTTATATTACCTATAGAGATGAAATTTCTATGAAAACATTAAAAATTTTAGGTAAGGAGGGGCATAAAGTCGTAGGATGGTTTTCTGACGATCATTGGCGTTTCGATAAATATTCAAAGTTTTTAGCAAAAAATTTATTCTGCGCTATTACTACCAGTAAAGAAGCACTTGTTAAATACAAAAAAAACAATCTAAGCGTAATAAAATCTCAATGGGCGTCAAATCCTAAATATTATCATCCGGTGTCCTCAGATATGAATTATGATGTATCCTTCGTTGGGCAAAAATATAGCCCAAGAGATGAAATATTTGAATATTTAAAGAAAAACAATATTTCTGTAGACATATTTGGGAGAGGGTGGAACGTTTATCTGCCTTTTGAAAAAATTGTTGAGGTATTTAGTAATAGTAAGATTAACATTAATATTAGCTCAAGTTCACCATGTCCGGAAATAAAACAAATAAAAGGACGTATATTCGAAGTTCCTATGTGTGGGGGTTTTTTACTGACTGATTATGTTGATGAACTCGAGACCTATTTCGATATAGGGAAAGAAATTGTTTGTTATGATGATAAGGAAGATCTAGTTCGGAAGATAAAATACTATTTAAAGAATGACAGTGAGCGGAAAGAAATTGCAGCGAGCGGATACCGTGCAGTGCTAGAAAGGAATACATGGGATAAGCGACTTTATAATATTTTTGAAGCATTGAAAAGGCTTGATTGTAAAGCCCTTAAGGATAAGGGCTTGTTCGCAAGAATAAAAAATAAATTATGCAAATAGTTATAAGAAAGGAGAATTGAAATAGCTGAAAGAGCACACCCCGAGTATCCGGGATTCAAAGACAGATTCTTTGGATTAATTAAAAGTAAATATAAACAAAAATTATATGAGAGATATAATTTTTGCGTTAAATATTGCAAGGGGAAAAAAATCTTAGATATTCCGTGTGGTGTAGGATGGGGAACAAGCCTTTTGAAGGGTTCGGCTTTTATAATCGGTGTTGATATTTCAACTGAAGCAATTGATTATGCTAAAAAGCATTATGAAAATAGAAGTAGAAAGTTTTATGTCGGGGATATGCAATCTATTCCTTTAAAAGATGATTCTGTTGATGTTTTAATTTGTCTTGAAGGATTTGAACATGTTTCCAAAGATACAGGTTCAAGATTTATCAAAGAAAGTAAAAGGGTTCTTCGCTTAGATGGATTGTTAATAATAACATGCCCTGTTCTTAATGAGTATGGCAAATCAACAGGGAATCCATATCATTTATGTGAATATCCAGAGTATGAATTAATTGAAATATTTAATAAAAACTTTAGGATACTGCGTTTGGAAAGAATAAAAGGACCGGATGGCCCTGAGTACAGAGCAGTTTTACTCAATATAAAAAAAGGACATTATAAAAAGGGAAAAACCGTGTGAATATATTACTCACAACATCGGCGGCACCTGAAAAGAGTCCTTTCTTCACCACAGAGAAAAGACCCCCTCTAGGATTAGGGTTTCTTATTTCTTTACTTAGAAGCAAAGGGCATAAAATATTTTTCATAGATAATTACCTCAACCCATCGAATTTTATTAAAAAAGGCTACCTGCAGAAAAACAGCATTGATTTCGTAGGAATTTACGCAAATACAATATGCTACCGAGATACCTTGAGAATGTTTAATGAAATTGAGAGTCTCAGAAAACAGAAAAAATGGCATGGGAAAATAATTGTTGGCGGACCACACACTTCGGTTGCTCTAGATAGCATACCTGACTTCGTCGATTATGTGGTTCAAGGCGAAGGAGAAAAGGCTATCATAGAAATAGTAAAAGGGAAAGAAAAAAGAAGAGTAATCAGAAAAGAAAGAATCGAAGATTTAGATGTACTGCCTTTCCAGCCATGGGATATTTTTTCTAAGTTGCCTTATGATTATACCAGCCCACGGTTAGACGAGAAACCGGTGTTCACAATGAATACCAGCAGAGGCTGTCCCTTCAATTGCGCGTTCTGTTCTGTGGGTTCGATTTGGGGTAAGGGATATACATATTTCAGCGCCGAGAGAATCATCGATGAGATTATTTATCTAAAAAGTAGATTCAATGCCAAAGCTATTTATTTCAGAGAAGATAACTTCACGATGAATCGCCAAAGAACAAGAAATTTTTGCGAAGAGATGCTTAAGAGAAAAGTCAACATACACTGGACATGCGAAACGAGAGTAGATAGTTTGAATGACGAAAGAACGGTAAAAATGATGGCAGCTACAGGATGTAGAGGAGTTTATTTAGGAGTAGAAAGTGGTAGCCAGAGAATTCTGGATATTCTAAATAAGGGAATTACTGTTGAACAAATAGAAAAAGCCATTAAGCTATGCAAAAAATATAACATTAAGGCGTATTGCAGTTTAATTGCAGGCATACCTGGAGAAACTTATAAAGATTATTTGCTTACTTTAAAACTGATGAATAAGTTAGAACCGTATTCTTATAGCTTCAACGTTTTTGTAGGAATCCCCATCAGCCCTCTTTACAAAAATGTTTTAGAGAATAATCTTTATGAGTATATTGATGATGTAGGCTTGGCTTATCTTCCCGGCTTCGATATAAAAGCAAGATTTTTTTATGGGAAACATAGTAAGGAACTTGTCGATCATTACTTTAAAAAAAGGACCGCTTACGATTGGAAATTATTGAGCCTCATAAAAAGAAGAACATTAAAGAAAAATTTTCGTACATATCTTTCAAAAGTTACACCAGCTTTTATTAAAAATGCCATAAAAAATAGAATTTTTTTGAGATAGTTGTGGGAATCAAACAGAAGTCAGAAACAATAAAAGGAAAAAACAGCATCACCGCTTTTTTAAAAAAAAGGTTCTCCTGCAAATCTATAGTGATCAAGAGGATTTCTCCTGCAAGTACAATTTTTTTATCTGGTTCCGGTCGTAGCGGAACAACATGGTTGTCGAATATTATCGGGGCGTGTCCGGGAGTCGGAATTTTATTTGAACCTTTCGACCATCGTAAAGTACCCGAAGCAAAGCACTTTTCTTTACGCACTTACCTACGACCCGGAGAAGAGTATCCAAGAAAAAAAGTATTTATAAAACAAGTTCTCAGTTGGGGTATTCATAATGCCTGGATAGACTGTGAAAATAAAAATTTTTTAGTATGGAAAGCCTTGGTTAAGTCTATACGCGCTAATTTAATGCTTGCATGGATAGATCGCAATTTTCATTGTCCTATTTTGTATATGGTCCGCCATCCATGTGCAGTTGTACTATCGAGGTTAAAACTCAATTGGGAAACGCATTTAGAAGTTTTTTTGGGGCAAGAAAAACTTATGAAAGATTATTTGTCTAAATTTGAATCTTCGATTAGAAAAGCAAAAAAACCTATACATAAGCATGCAATAATGTGGTGTATCGAAAATCTGATTACACTTAATCAATTGCCGAATTATAACTGGACATTTTGCAGCTACGAAGAGCTATGTATTAATACAGAAGAGGAAATAGACCGTATTTTTTCTCGCTTGGGTCTAAAACGAACGGCACGTGTTAATCAAGCGTTAAACAGTTTTTATCAAACCCGTAACGAAAGTGCCGTTAGAACTGGTAAAGATCCGGTTTCCGAGTGGAAGAACCAGTTATCAAAACAAGATGTAGCTGATATTCTGGCTATTGTTCATGACTTTGAAATTAAGATCTATGGAGAATCTCCTCTGCCGGTAACCGGATATTTGCAAAAGGTGAATAATCATGCGTAATCCAAAAGTTACTGTTTTAATGTCAGTATACAACGGGGAGAAATATCTCCGTGAGGCAATTAACAGTATCCTAAATCAAACTTTTAAAAATTTTGAATTTCTAATTATAAATGACGGCTCTACCGATAAAACAGAAGAACTTTTAAAATATTATAATGACCCAAGGGTCAAAATATATACCAACAAAAAAAACATCGGCCTGACAAAATCTTTAAACACAGGACTAAAAATTGCAAAAGGCGAGTACATAGCCCGCCAGGACGCTGACGATATTTCCATGCCTGAGAGACTAACAAAAGAACTAAATTTTCTAAGCGAACACCCCAATTACGGCATCGTAGGTACTTCAGTAAAAATAATAGACGAGAAAAACGAAATTATCCGATCGGTAGTTCAGCCTACAAAAGACAGACAAATTAGAGAACTCCTCAAGATTGATAACTGTATAAACCATGGTTCTGCAATGATTAGGAAAACAGCCCTTAATGAAGTAGGGCAATATGACGAAAATATGTTAAGATCTCAAGACTATGAATTGTGGCTAAGGATATCAAAAAGATATCTATTAGCCAACCTTCCTGAACTCCTTTATTGCTGGAGGAAACATGAGGACAATATCGCAGCAAGAAATCTAGTGGAGCAGAAACTATTTGTCGCTCTTGCGATAGTTAAAAACGATATACCTGGTATTGAAAGAACTGCCACACGATTCATTAAAACCATTGTGTGTCAAATGAAAGAAAATAAGGTTTTTCCCCTTGCTATTCTCTTTAAAATAATCGAATTTTTGACTTTAAAAAGAGTCAAGCTGTTAACTCTTTATAACTTACTATATAAAATTATGTTTTTGAAGAGAACTATCAAAATATTAAAAGACTTCGGTGAAAGTAAAGAAAATTTTAAAGAAGCAAAATTAAAAATGCAGGAAATAAGCAATAAGATATTGACTCGAGAAATAATTATTAATAAGAAAAACCGCGAAAACAATACACTTAAAGAAGACACAAACATAGCTGTTTGTGTTCTATTCTTTGAAAAAGTAGAACAAACTAAAGCATGCGTCAAAAGCTTTTTATCGTCTGGCGTAAATATTTACATTTTGAACAACGGGTCGTCTGACAAATCGAGAAAGGCACTTGGTGAATTTTGCAAAAAATATAAGCAGGTTAAAATTTTTGATTCAAGTATAAACTTAGGAGTTGGAGTTGGCAGGAACTACTTGGTTAAAAATACAGTGGAAGAATGGTTGTTATTTGTTGATAACGATATTAGAATCAAAACAAAGAACTGGCTTAAAAGATTTGAAAAACAGATTTCTCTGCACAAGGATATAGAGGTTTTTATTCCAAGACTCTACAATAAAAGGGCAAGACGTTATGCTACAAATAGTTCAATTAAAATAACAGGTAATAAAGCCATTATAGAAACTGAATTTACAAAAGGATTTTCAAATTGTTTTCCCGGCGGAGCTTCTTTTGTAAATCGTAAACTATTTGAAAGGTTGGAACTATATGATAATGGGATGTTTGTTGGCCTTGAGGATTACGAGTTGAGTATTAGGGGAATTCTTCAAAAAAAACCAGTAAAAGCTCTAACAGTTAAAGATATTGAACTTATTCACGACCATCAATTAGTAATAAAGAAAGAAGATAGAGATTCTATTTCTATTAGATACAATGTTGATTATATTAGGAACTCAATCAACAGAATAATAAAAAAACATAACATTTTACTTGAAGGAGATTGGTTGTTCTGGAGTTCCAGAGCACAGAAGAGGATGCTGTATAAGAGCGAAGAGTGCTTGTATGAACGCTTAAAGAAACGGATACCAGGCAAATTAAAAAAATTAATCAAGAGTATTTTTTCTAAATAAAAATAATCAACGATTAAAATTCCTTAGAACACAAAAGACTAAAATCCCCATCTATTTTCTATTTAACAGTTTATTGTAAATATTATATAATTGCCTTCCCACAACCTCGAAACTAAAATTTTTCTTTGCATAGGAGGCTATTTGATTCTTAGAATAATCCTTCACATGATCTAACATATACGAGATGGCTGCAGAGAATTCTTCTTTATCCTCTAATGGTACCATTATTCCTGTTTTTTTATTCATTATTTCAGGGATCCCACCTACTTTGGGTGTAATTATTGGCAAACCAGAAGCCATTGCCTCAATAAGAACACACGGCAAATTTTCCCATATACTTGAAAGCACAAACACATCAGTATTTCTCATAAATCGTGCTATTTCCCCTTTGGTTTTTAATCCATGGAATTTCACTTTATCTTTAATTTCCAGTTTACTAGCATATCCTTCATATTCCTTTCTACATGGCCCATCACCTATAATTTCTAAGATAAAATCGTTTCTCTTCTTTTTGAGAACTGCGATTGATTCTAGCAAAAAAGGAATTCCCTTTATGGGGATTAAAGAGGCAACAAGAAGAAGTCCTCTTATTTTTCGGGGCTCTCTTTCAACAGGCGGATAAAAAACTTGCGTGTCGACTGTATTTGGAACTATTTTAAATCTATTTTTGACACCAGCTAGTTTCATATGTTTGACTAAGTTTCTGCTTACTGCAATTATCAAATTTGCATTATTCAAGGCAAAAATAGCTTTAATTTTTTCAAAACCCTTTATCAATCCCTGGGGAAAACTACTGAAATGCTCCGAAATAACAACCGGTATTCCGTACAAATTTTTTAAAATAATTGCTGGAACTCCCTCAGTGTAAATATGTGCGTGAATTATGTCGGGAACCCATCCCTCTTTTCTGATTATTCGAAAAGCGGAAAGGATTGACCAGATGTATATCAAATAAGTGGTTTTAGGAATTGGTGATTTGCGATAACTAATGCGCAACACTCGAATCCCATCTTCTATATTGGAATCAATTCTATACAGATTTTTCAATCCTCGTTCATATTCCGCAGTAATCACAATTACTTCACCATATAATGAAACTGCTCTAGCGTGCTCTTTTATAAAAACCCCCGAAATGGGATTCTTGATAGAGGGATACTTTCTAGCAATAAATAAAATTTTACGTTTTGCCATTCAAACATTAATATACTTTGTTAATATTTATTTTCAAGTATCCTACTTGACACCTTCCTTGGCATTTTGTATATTGGATAAATCGGAGGTTTCATGAAAATAGGGATTATCGGAGCAGGTAATTGGGGTATTAATCTGGTTAGAAATTTTTGCGAACTCTTAGGAACAAATAATGTTTTAGTCTGCGACTCGGACAAGAAAAAACTTCCTCCAATAGAAGCCACATATATGGGAGTCAAAACATATATAAAGTCTGATGAAATTATTGATAATAATCAAATTAATGCGGTGGTGGTTTCCACTCCTGCTGAAAGTCATTATGAACTTGCAAAAAAAGCTTTTCTGGCAGATAAACACGTTCTGGTGGAGAAGCCTATCGCTCTTCAGATAAGTGAAGCCGAAGATTTAATTCAAATTGCAGAGAAAAATAGTTTAACCTTAATGGTAGATCACCTTCTTGTTTATCATCCCGTTGTCTGTAGAATAAAAGAACTTATAGATAATAAAGCCCTCGGCGAAATATATTATTTGTACAGTCAGCGGCTCAATTTAGGTGTGGTTCGTTCTAAAGAGAATGTCCTATGGAGCCTTGGGCCTCATGATATTTCGGTGTTTCTTTATTTGTTAAACGATTTTCCCTCTCGTATTGAAGCTTCCGGGGGAATATATATCCAGGAAAACAAAAGAATTGAAGATGCTGTTTTTCTTCACCTAAATTTCCCTTCAGGTGTAGATGCAAATGCTCACCTCAGCTGGCTTGACCCCCATAAAACCAGAAAAATGACTATCGTCGGGAATAAAAAGATGGTTGTTTTTGACGATATGGAGCCGAGAAATAAATTGGCAATTTTCGATAAAGGTGTTGAATGTACAGAAAAAGGAGGAATCAGCGTCCGTTATGGAGATATACTTTTACCAAGTATCTCTTTAAGAGAACCTTTAAAGGCAGCTTGTGAACACTTTATTGATTGTGTGGAAAACGGGAAAAGTCCAAAAAGTGACGGTAAAAGCGGACTTGAAGTCTTAAAAGTTTTAAAGAAGGCACAAGAATCTCTAGAGGAAAAGAGATAAGATGGAATATTTTATACATGAATCGTCATTTGTAGATAAAAATGTTCAAATCGGAAAGGGTACTAAAATCTGGCATTTTTCGCATATATTGTCTAATGTAAGTATAGGCAAAAATTGCGTTATTGGTCAAAATGTCTGTATTGGACCAAATGTTAAGATCGGAAGTAATGTTAAAATCCAGAATAATGTTTCAGTATACGAAGGGGTCACTCTGGAAGATGATGTTTTCTGTGGCCCTTCTATGGTTTTTACAAATGTTTGTATTCCCAGATCAGCCCATCCCAAAAAAAGAGATGAATATTTAGAAACACTTGTAAAAAAGGGCACTACGATAGGGGCAAATTCTACTATAGTTTGCGGGATTACACTGGGTGAGTATTGTTTCGTCGGAGCAGGTTCTGTTGTAACAAAAGATATTCCGGCTTATGCGATAGTTTACGGCGTACCGGCAGCAATTAAGGGCTGGATTTGTGAATGCGGAAATAAAATAGTTTTTTCCGAAAGAAAATCTATTTGTAGCAAATGTGGTAAAACTTATAAAAAAATTAATAAACAAAAAATTGAATTTATTGATTAAAGAATAAAACATATGAACCTCTCTTTTTTTAAAAAACCAGTTATAAAAAGAAAAGAGTGGTTTAAAATTATTGTTTGTTTAATTCCAGTATTCTTTACCGGCTTTTACAAAGGCGGGGCGTCACGAGTGTCTATCTATTTAATGGGACTCTATATGGTTATCCTTCTATCCGTTTTTTTGTTTATAAATAAAGATACCAGTATTAAGAAAAACATATTCCTTCTACCTCTGACGATTTTCACTGGTGCCTCTTTTATTATAACCTTATTTTCTCCTTCTTTTTTATCTTCAATGGAAGGTTTTTTAGAGTATTTTGCTTATTTGATTTTTTTCGTGTCCTTGCTCTTAATTAAACCGGATAAAGAAACACTGCTACTAAGCGTGTTTGTGTTTTGCCTACTCGAAGTCTTTATATGTTTTTTTCAAATTGGCTCCGCGAGAGTTAGCGGAACTTACGAATATGCCAATTTTTTCGTACTCCCACTCGTTTTTGGCTTTATTTATAGCTTGAAATTAGAAAATAAAGTAATAAAATATTCTTTAATGATACTATTTTTTGTTTTTTCAATTCTTACCGGCTCAAGAATTGTGCTCGTTTTAATACTCGTTTTACCTTTCTTTCTTTTTAAACGTAAAATTTTCGCATTTGTTGCTCCGATTCTACTGGGGCTTATACTTTTAGTTCCAAATCCTGTTAAAAAAAGGATAATGGGAAAAGTTGAAGTATATTCTCTTCAACGTCCGAATATCTGGAAACAGGCAATAAAAACAGGATTGGATAAACCAATTACCGGCTGGGGCTTAAGGAGTTACCAAAAGGCCTCTCTTCGGTACAATTTCCCGGTTGAAGGGAGATATTCGAGGACGGCAAAAATCGCACATAATGAGTTCTTGCACTACTTTGCCGAAGGCGGAATAATTCTATTTTTAGCCTATCTATATTTATTTTCTGTGTTTTTTATGAATTTAAAAAAAATCGGCGCCTTCGAGAAAATTTTAATAACGGTTATTTTTATCCATTCCCTTTTCGACAATGTTCTATATCTCCCTGCAAATTTCCTTATTTTTATTGTTCTTCTTTTTACTGCAGATATTTCGGAAAAAGAGTATAATATCAATTTTTCTTTGCCGGGTAAGTTTATATTCCTTTTGTTATCTTTTATTTATTTAATACCTTTATCTGCCTATTTTTTGTCAAAAAAGGGAGAAACTGTTTACAATAATAAAGAATACGGAAGAGCTTTGTTTTATTTTTCTTTATCGGAGTCCCTATGGCCCCTTCCTGCTTATTCTACTTATCTTGCAACAATAAACGAACAACTCTTCTACGAAACCGGCTCGCTTAGTTATCTGTCTTTCGCTTTCTACTTACACTCGAGGGCTATGGAAAGTAACCCGATCGACTGGGAATTAGCTTTTAAAAAATACGAGTTCTTTAAAAGGCATAAAAAAAACATTTATAATGAGAATGCCGCAGAAACCGCCGAATCATCCCTTTTGGAAGCAATTGAACTACATCCTACAAACAGAATGTTATATGAAAGACTGATGAAAGACTACATAGAAAGGGATATGATAAAAGAAGCAGGGGAAGTCAAACGTAAGATCGACAGTATATTCCTCTCGGAAAAATGATTTTTATTTACACGGTGACATAGCACAGCAAAGCCGCAAAGTTTTACTATTGTTTAGTTTTACTGCTACCAACTACTTTCTTCTCTCTACTCACTAAGAAATTAATAAATATTCGATAAAAGTCTATGAAGTTTATAATTTTCCAGATCTATTTCCTTATAACCTTCAACAGATTTTTCGAGATCCATCGTTACAATTTCTTCTCCGTCAAGGCCGACCATTATGGGTTTTTTAGGTCGCGTTTTTATTAATTCGTAAGCGTGACTGGCAAACTCAACCGCCAACATTCTGCTTCTTCTTGTTGGTGCCCCACCTCTTTGTATATATCCCAGAGTAGATTTTCTTGTAGAGCATTTAGTTCTTTCTGCTATTACCGATGTTATTTTGTCTCTTTCGGGAACACCTTCTGCCATTACAATTATCGTGTCAGTTTGGCCTCTTTTTCGTTCTCTTTTTAGCCCTTTAACAATTTCCTCAATAGGCGACTGTACCTCCGGAATCAAAATTACTTCCGCGCCGGATATTATACCGACTTCAAGCGCTAGAAAACCTCTTTTTTTTCCCATTACCTCGACAACAAATGTCCTTTCGAATGATATCGCAGTATCTTTTATCTTGTTAATCGCATCAAGAGCTGTATTACAGGCTGTATCGAATCCTATAGTCTCATCTGTTCCGTATATATCATTATCTATGGATGCAGGAATGCCGACAACAGGCACGCCTGAATGTTTATTAAGATCCATTGCCCCTTTAAAAGATCCGTCTCCACCTATAACTATCAACCCTTCTATTTTTTCTTTTACAAGATTTTCTGCTGCTTCTTTTACAATTTTCTCTTGCTTAAATGAAGGCATTCTCGCCGAATGTAATATGGTACCGCTTATACCCATAATCGTATCGGAACGGGTGCCGGAAAAATCAAAATAATCTTTTTTTATTAGACCGCTGTATCCGTCATTAATACCAATTAACTTTCTATTTTCATTTCTGCAAAGTCTCAAGACTGTTCCTGTCGCTGTATTCATCCCCGGAGCATCCCCTCCGGGCGTTACAATTCCTATTTTCTTCATATATTTATGGTAGCGTAAAGCCAATAATTGTCAAGAGTGTCTAGCAAGAAGTCTTTAAACTCCAGATTTAACTTTTTCTTCGGTTTCGGTAGGGTTAAAAAATAAAAGAAATTAGATGGTTGGGAGTGGAGTAGCTCCGTGTCCTCTGTGTCTCTGTGTGATAATATTCTTTGGGGGGGGAGTGGAAGGGGAGTTTTTTAGACTTGACAAGGAAAATTATCAAAATATAATAGTGGCAGAACCTGAAATTTAAAAAAGAGGGGTTAAAAAATGGATAAACTATATAAAACCGACCCTGAGGTCTACGAAGCTATAATTGGTGAAGCCAACAGGGAACACGATAATCTTGAGTTAATAGCTTCCGAAAATTTTGTTTCGCGTGCTGTACTCGAAGCTATGGGCTCGGTAATGACAAATAAATACGCAGAAGGCTATCCAGGCAAGCGATACTATGGTGGATGCAGATGGATGGATGTGGTCGAGAATCTTGCTATCCAAAGAGCCAAGAAGTTATTTGGTGCGGAACATGTAAATGTCCAGCCTCTCTCTGGAGTCCCAGCTAACATGGCAATATATTCGGCACTACTCGAACCGGGAGACTTATTTTTTGGTCTTTCTCTTTCTCACGGAGGACACCTTTCACACGGATATAAAGTGAGTTTTACTGGTACTTTCTGGGAAACTTACCAGTATACTGTAGATCCGGAAACAGAGCAGATAAATTATGATGAACTTCTAAAAGTTGCAAGAGAAAAAAAGCCTAAATTAATAATGACTGGGGCTTCTGCCTATCCAAGAACTCTGCACTGGGATAAATTCAAAGAAATTTGTGACGAAGTTGGAGCTTACCTTGTGGCAGATATTGCTCATATCGCAGGTCTTGTTGTTACCGGAGAACATCCTTCGCCCGTGCCTTATGCGGAAGCAGTATCGACTACAACACATAAAACGCTTAGAGGTCCGAGAAGCGCAATAATACTGTGTAAGGAAAAATGGGCAAAAGCTATAGATAAAGCTATTTTCCCGGGCCTACAGGGTGGACCTCACATGCATACAATTGCGGCAAAAGCTGTTGCTTTTAAAGAAGCTCTTTCAGCGGATTTTAAAAAGTATCAACATCAGATAATTTTGAATGCTAAAGCATTCGAGGAAGAGTTTAAGAGGCTGGGCTGGAGACTCGTCGCTGGTGGAACAGACACACATTTAGTTCTGGTCGATGTTAAAAGCAAAGGCATCACAGGCAAACAGGCCGAAGAAGCTCTGGATAAGGCAAAAATAACAGTCAACAAAAACACAATTCCCTTTGACAAGGAAAAACCTTTTATAGCAAGCGGTATAAGAATAGGTGCCCCTGCCTTAACTTCAAGGGGAATAAAAGAAGAAGAAATAAAGAAAATAGTTCAATTGATTGATAAAGTTCTTACTAACATCGACGATGAAAAAGTAACAGAAGAAGTAAGAGGAGAAGTTAAAGAAATAGCAGAAGCATTTCCTTTATACCCTGAGATCAGAAAAGGAAGCAAGGAGGACTGATGTACAGGAAATTGTTTATTCCCGGACCAACTGAAGTCAGGGAAGATGTCAGAAAAGCGATGGATTTCCCAATGTTTGGCCACAGAATGCCTGAAACATCGGAACTTATGGATCAAACGATAACTAAACTCCAAAAAGTACTTTTCACGAACAATTTCATCATAATAGGAACTTGTTCGGGAACCGGTTTAATGGAAGCGGCTGTCAGGAACTGCGTAAATAAAGGTGCTCTTCATTCGGTATGTGGAGCATTCGGCAAAAGATGGGCATCAATATCAAAAAGCTGTAACAAAGATTTCGAAGTTTTAGAATACGAATGGGGAAAGGGTATTTCTCCTTCCGACATAGAAGAAAACCTCAAAACCGGAAAATTTGATACCGTATTTATAACTCATAATGAAACCTCAACCGGTGTGATGAATCCTCTGAAGGAAGTAGCAGAAATAGTAAGCAAATATCCTGATGTGATTTTATGCGTCGATGCCGTCTCTTCAATGGCGGGGGCCGAAATAAGAGTTGATGATTGGGGTATTGATTATGTCCTTGCCTCTTCACAAAAATGTTTTGCTCTTCCGCCTGGGCTTGCTATTGCCTCCGTAAGTGAAAAAGCAATGCAGCGTTCTACCGAGGTAGGAGATAAAGGGTACTATTTCGACTTTCTGGAATATAAAAAATATTGGGATAAAGCAAAACAGCCTTCTATAACTGCGGCTCTTAATTTAATAGTTGCTCTTAATTATCAACTGGAAAAAATAGTAAATCAAGAAGGTATAGAAAACCGTTTTAAAAGGCACTCCGAGATGGCTTCAATTGTACAAAACTGGGCAAGAGAGAACTTCTCGCTTTTCGCAGATGAAAACAATCTTTCCCCTACAGTAACATGCATAAATAACACCAAAGACATTTCAATTAAAGGGTTAAATGAGGAACTGTCCAAGAGAGGAGCTTACCTTTCTAACGGATACGGCAACTTAAAAGAGAAGACATTTAGAATTGCGCATATGGGAGATTTGACTGTCGAGGAAATCAATTGGCTATTAGGCGAAATTGAAGACATAATTGGTTAGATGGAATCGAAAGATATATGGGAAAAGGGTCGGGCAAATCCGACCCTTTTTTATTTGTTTTTGCAGAAAAAATTAGAAGAAACAGAAAAGTTATAAATTGGACTCTTGACATTCAAAACTAATTTTCGTAACATTATTATTGTTAGGAGGTTTAATGATAAAATTTAATTCATTAAAAGTTCAGATCTCTGTACTTTTAATTGTTATAATTTTGGCTTTAAATATATTGACTTTAATATTAGCACATAATATAGTTAAATCAGAATTTAATACTCTTTTAATAAGCAGAGGGGAAAATATACTTAGCTCTATTAGCTCCACTTTAGAATTCAGCTTAAACTCTAAAAATCCCTCTTTTCTTGAATCATCAATCTTCGAACTGGGTGAAAGAAAAGACATTATATTTTTGAAAGTATACGATATATCGGGTAACGTATTCACCGAAACAGGTAAAGTCCAGATAGCAGATACTCTATCTGCCGAATTCATGGTTAAAATAAAAGAAGGGGAAACACTCACGCCCGTCAAGGAAATAGAAAACCAGAAACTTCTTGATTGTTACTTCCCTGTTTACGGAGGAAGGAGAGCAGATAAAGTAATCGGCGTTTTCAGAGTGGGAATATCGCTTCAGGAGTCTTTTGCAGTAACAAAGAGACTCTCATCCGCTTTGCTTAAAATTTTACTTGTCATTACAGTTATCGCATTACTCGGAACCTTAGAATTATTGAATTATTTTTTCCGTCCTCTAAATAAACTGAGAGAAAATTTAAAAAGTATAGCCGAAGGAAGAGCAGACACTCACGTCAGAATATCCGAAAAGTTTCTGACCATTGAAAGTAAAGAACTTGCCACTTCCTTTAATCAATTTGTGGATAAATTAGAGAAAGATAAAGATTCAATTCGTCAGGTTGCCGAAAGAATATCCGCCCAGGCTGAAGAGCTTTCTGCTTCAGCCGAAGAGATGACCGCTTCCTCCGAAGAGGTTTCTTCTACCATGGAACAGATCGCGCTCGCCTCGGAGAAACAAGCACAGGAATCACAGATTGCATCGGGAATGTCTCAAAAGGCCCTGAATGTTGTTCGCCAATCACTTGATTCCGCCCAGGAAACTTTGAGTTCTTCCGAAAACATTTCCGAACTTTCGGGTAAAGGTAAAAAATCTTCCGAGGCTGTACGGGTTGCCATGGATAACGTTACAAATACCATTCGCGAATTAGAAGAAGTTATTCAGGGAATAACACGCTATTCTGAAGAAATTCTGGGAATAACAGAAAAGGTGAGAGAAATCAGTAAAAGAACAAATATTCTTGCTCTAAATGCAACCATAGAAGCGACAAAAGCCGGGGAAACAGGCAGGGGGTTTGCTGTAGTAGCAGATGAAATAAGAAAACTGGCAAATCAATCTTCTGAAGCTACCAGGGTAATTTCCGAGATAACAAATGAAATTTCAGGTGTAATTACTTCAGTAACACAAAAAACACAGGAAACCGTGGAGGAGGTCAACAAAGGCAAAGAAACTTCCTTGAAATCGGCTGATTTCTTAAAAGACATCGCTGCCGAGATAAATCATATAATAAAAAGGATAAGACAGATTGCCGAAATCAACAAAAGGGGCGAAGAGGAAGTTAACACAATAACGGAAGCCTTGGAAAACATAGCGGCAATAGCCGAAGAGAATGCCGCTTCTTCAGAAGAATTATCCGCGGCTATAGAGGAGCTATCGGCTTCAGTGGAAGAATTATCCACAACTTCACAGGAAACAGCTGAAATTGCTGAAAACTTACATGAAATAACAAGCGGTTAAAAACAATTAAAAAATGGGAATACTTTACGCATTAGCAACTAGCCTCTTTTTGTATTCGTCAATAGTTTTTTTGACAAAACAAACAAGGGAAAAAACTAAAAGAATAGTTTATTATTCGGCTTCACCTCTTTGTTTGATACTTTCCAGTTTTATATTTTACAAAACAGGGCTATTCCCACAAGAATATTTTAAAGAAACAGTCTTCTTTTCTCTCTACTTATTAATTTTTCTGTTCTCTCTGTCTTCTTTAATAAACTTCCGGGGTAACAAAAAAAATCTAAAGTTTATTATAATACTGGGTATTATCCTAATAGCAATTTCGATTTTGCAAAAAACAGGGTACATTAATACGGTTACTCTTTTCCTCTCCACTCCGAGAATTAACATTGGAGACAAAAAGATCAGCCTAAACGGATTCATTGTAGCGATACTGATTTTCTACTTATCTTTCAGCCTTTCTAAAGCGTTTGAAAAAACCGCCAAATCTCGCCTTGAAAAAGTACCTTTTTTAGATACAACAAGAACTAATACTATTTCAATGCTATTACGTTATTCCGTCATACTTATAGGCGTTCTTGCCGCTTTCGCTATTGTAAATATCGATTTTACTACCCTCAAAGTATTAATCGGTGCTCTTGGTGTAGGTATTGGATTCGGCCTCAGGGAAATAGTAAATAACCTTATAAGCGGATTTATTTTGCTTTCCGACAAAACAGTAGTTCATAATGATCTAATAGAAGTTAACGGGCTTCTTGGGAGAGTAGAAACGGTCGGGATAAGGACAACGATAATAAGAACATTCAACAATGTTGAAGTGATCGTTCCCAATACCAATCTCGTAAATAACGAATTGATAAACTATACTCATTCTGATCCTATAATAAGGATAGATATTCCCGTTGGTGTATCTTATAAATCTGACCCGTTTAAAGTTAAAGAAGCTTTGATTGAAAATTTATCAAAACTTGAAAATATATTGAAGAAGCCGGAAGTTATTATATATTTTACTGACTTCGGAGAAAGTTCTCTGAACTTTCAAGTTTCAGTGTGGACCGATAACGCTTTAAAAAAGAAAGAGATCGAAAGCGATATAAGATATTCCATCTGGAAAACCTTAAAAGAAAACAATATAGAAATTCCTTTCCCTCAAAGAGACGTGCATATCAAAGGAGAACAAAAACAATCTAACAATCGAGCCGAATAGCCCTTTTAAGCTTTCTTTTTACCTTTTACCAACTTCTCCCAGATCCATTTAGCATTATTTTTCAAGCTTTCTAAATCTCCGTCATTTTCGATTATAAAATCTGAATATTTAACGAAGCGCGTACTGTCCGCTTGAGAATCGAGCCTACCCTTTATGGTTGCTTCGCTTAGCCCCTTAGCTTTGAGTCTTTTTTTCTTATCTTCGAGAGAGGAAATTAAAAGAATTACATATTCAAACCAGTTTTCGATTCTCCATTCAAATATTAGGGCTCCGTCGACCACCACTGTTTTCTTAACGGATGATTCGATTGCTACTTTTAGTTTTTTAAGAAGTTCAGGATGGACAATTTCATTAAACGTCTTAAGTATATCTTGATTCCCAAAAACAATAATTCCAAGTTTTTCTCTATTTACTTTACCGTCTTCTATTGCTTCCTTGAATTTGTCTTTTATCTGTTTAATTATATTAGGGTCTTTTAAAACTTGCCATCCCAACTCATCGCAGGATATAAGATGGGCTCCCAATTCTTTAAAGAGTTCACAAATTACGGTTTTACCCGTACCTGTATTCCCAGTTACTCCAACAACCATTTAAAAAGGCAACCCAAAGTGAAGGTCATAATGAAAGTCCGGTAAAACTTTGTTCAAATCAGTCCTTCTCGAGATATCGAAGTTTAATATTGTTATTCCAAGATTTAGTCTGAACTCCAAGCCAAATGACATAATTGGATCGACAAGCTTTATCCAGTTATGCTCGGTGGTAAAAAACTGCAAATCTTTGTAATCATAAGTGGCAAATCCTATATCTGTGAATAAAGCTCCTTCTATACCTCCCAAAGATATCGGAGGAAACCCAAGATCCAACCTCTTGATTAATGGAACTCTCAATTCAAGACTAAAGAGCCCCGCGGTATTTCCGGTTTGAGTGCTATAATCATATCCTCTGATAGAACGTCCTCCTCCTATTGAGACAGTACCAAACAGACCGCTATCTCTGCCCCAGCTGTGCATTAACCAAAGACGTACGGCAAAGCTATAGCCCCTGCTTAAATAAAAATACTTTCTAAGATCGGTCGAGGCAGTACTGATATCCCAGAAATTTTCACCGTAAACCAGTGATTTACTGTAAGAAATCCTCCCTCTGAAACCCTTTATCGGATTCATATAACCCCAAACCGCGTTATCTTGAATCAAAGCTATATTACCCAACAAACCAAACTCCGGTAGGTCCGAGCGAGTTTCCACCCACCAGCCAGGATATCCTTCCAGCGGGACCAATAAATTTCCGGAGAGATAGTAAGAACTTAATCCGATTTCTACTCTTTTGAATTTATCAAAAGGATATATAACATCGGCACCCACACTCCAAATATCTCCGGCAAGCCATCCTTCGCTGAACAAAAAATAACCTCTCTGTCTGACTAAAGACGCTGCCAAATCCACTCTGTTTTTAAGGTATAAATAAGTAATATAGAAACTACTCTCGGAAAGATCCGTATTGTTAAACAAGGCATACACCTGATGATTCCCAAGCATATCACTCAGGCCTATTATCACATACCCAAAAACGCCATAATCCGAATAATAGCCAAGCGTCCCAGAGAAATAATCGACTCCGAATCCAAGAGGAGCTCCTCTGTCATTTCTCATTTTATCTTCTTCCGCAAGAACCACAGGAATTTCTTCTTCCTTTTCTAATTCTCTGGGAGAATTTGGTTCTTCTTCCATCAGGTCTTCTACAGAATCAATAAAATATATATCCCAACCCAGATCGGAATAAATAGAAACAGCTATATGTCCGGAATGCGAGATAGAAAAATCATCCACTGAGCCTATAATATCCGTCAGCTGTTTCACCACCGAAGAATCGGATTTATATACGTATAAATTTTTACTTCCATCCCTATAAGAGATAAAGTACACATCAGAATTATAAACTTCAGGAGCTATAATGTTTTCTCCAAAGGAGAGATATTTTCTGACGTTTCCTTTTAAATCCGCAACATATAAAATTGTTGTGTTGTAATCCCAGTTTTCTGTTTCCGGTCTGTCGCTCACGAAAAACAAAGAATCTCCTTTCCAGGCAGGATAATTATCCGAGTATCTGTCATGTGTCACATTTATAAGATTTTTGTTTTCCAGATCGTACACATAAATATCTGAAGCCCCGTTTTTCAAACCAACAAAGGCGATTCTCATACCATCGGGAGAAAATTCTGGAGACCGGATTCGATCTAACTGCACCTCTATTTTTTCTAAGATTTCTCTATTTTTTACTCCTAAAATATAAAGAACATCTCTACCTTTCACCATAGCAGGAAAAGCAATCCTCTCTCCATCAGGAGAAAAATCCGCATGCCCATCCATTAAATGAAGAGATTCGAACATTGGAGTAAGCCCACCTTTTACCAATAGCCCTAAGTCTTCTTTGGTAAGAGAAGAAACAAGCCTAATCTGAACTTCTCCGACCTCATCGGTAAAATACACTATTTTATCGCCACCCGGAGATACAGCAGGGGCGTAGTTATATAGATTTTCGAATCCGCTATGAGTTACAATAGGTCTGGCTATTTCATCTATGTACTGTTTCCCTTCAATAATAGGCCAATACTCCCTCTTTAATTCTTTTGTCCACTCGGAATTCAAACGATTTAGATCTATACCCAGGGCTTTACTAACGGCGCCTTCAAAGGAATTGGTAGTTTTAAGCTTACTCATTATTTCACCTATTTTTTCATCACCGTATTTCCTTCTTATATAATATAAAACAGATTGTCCTTCTTTATATATAGGATACCCACCTATTCTACTCAACTCCGGTATGGTAAACAATCTATTGTTTAAAACTGCATCTCTTATATATGTCTCGGCACTCTGATCCCATCCCAGCGACTCCAACTCTGCCATACCTTCAATAAACCAGAGAGGAATATTGGAAGTTATTGCCCTTTTAATAGCATTTACTCCTGTGCCGTAAAGTATACGGTATTGGAAAATGTGCACTAACTCATGGTTGAGAACATGCCTAAAGTCAGAGTAAGACCCATTAAATGGTATCACTATACGATTCTTGAAAAGCTCTGCGAAACCTCCCACGCCTTCCGGAATCCTACCAAGGATTACGTTGGTCCCCTGAAAATCCGGATGAGACTGATACAGAATTATTGGAATCTCCTCCTCGTTTTTCCTCTCTTTATAATTAAATCTTTCTTTTAGCCTACTATAACTTTCTTCTAAAATATCTGCTGCGAAAGGCACTAAAACTTTTTCACTCTTATAATAATATATTTGAAAATGCTCTGTTTTATGCATCAACCATTCATGTGACTTATATTGAATCTTGTTTTGCTCAAAGTAATATTGAGATGTTAACAAAAGCAAAAAAATCATATTAATCCTCCTATTATAAACCCTATTAAAAGCCCGCCGGCAAATGTCCAGGCGAGCAATTTTGTGTCTCTTATTTCTTTTTTATAGCCCATTTTAATTGCAACAAAGGCAAGTAGATTACCGATGCTGTTTACTAGAAAAAGCAGTGGAAGAGCCAGGAATCTTACTAAAATACCGCCTACAATCGGTAATCCTCCCAATAAAGAAACCAGACTTGCCCAACCCTGTGATACAAGCGCGAAAAGAAAAACTCCACCTCCTATAATTCTTTTATCCCACCTAAGGTAAGCTCCAAGAGTCATTATAATGCCAGCTGCTAAAAACAATATAAATACCTGTAGATATCTCTTACCTGCTGGCTCTGATTCTCCCAGCGAAATATCGTCCTTTAGTTTCTCAATATCCCTATCTTTTTTATTCTTTTTTCTTTTTCTAAACACCAGAACTTATCGTACCTTCTATTCTTAATATATTAGACCCGTGGAACAAGCACGTGGTTCCATTTATAGTTAATTTGTAGTAGATTTTTACTATTTCGTCAGCCACAATTTCCGGTCAAGAGTTCTATATTGTATTGCCTCTGCTATATGTTGGTATCCGATTTCTCTGGTCCCATCCAGGTCAGAAATGGTTCTTGCCATTTTTAGAATTCTGTTCACAGCTCTTGCGGAAAATCCGAATTTATCCATTGCCGTGTTTAGTAGTGTTCTGCTTTTTTCATCGATTTGGCAATACTTCCTTATTTTTTTAGAATCGAGATGCGCATTAAAATATATTTTTTCTTTTTTGTACCTATCTTCCTGTATTTCACGACACTCTTTTATCCTTTTTCTAATAGATTTTGAGCCTTCTCCTTCTTTCATATCAATAATTTCATTATATTTAACTCTACCTACAGTAATATGCATATCAATTCTGTCAAGCAGAGGTCCTGAAATCTTAAAGCGGTACCGGTCAATTTTCGAAGGAGTACACGTACATTCCATAAAGGAATCCCCGAAATATCCGCAGGGACAGGGATTCATAGCTCCTATAAGCATAAAACGAGCAGGATAGGCTATTGTACTTTTGGCTCTTGAAATAGTTACAAAACCATCTTCAAGGGGCTGACGGAGCACCTCGAGAACATTTCTGTTGAATTCCGGCAATTCATCCAGGAACAAAACTCCATTGTGAGCTAAACTCACTTCTCCCGGCTGAGGATAAGTACCTCCTCCTATGAGTCCGGCATAAGAGATAGTGTGATGGGGCGAGCGGAAAGGTCTTCTTGCGATTAGTGAAACTTTTGAAGGCAAAGCTCCAACTACGGAATGAATCTTTGTGGTTTCAATTGCTTCTTCAAGATTCATTAAAGGCAAAATTGTCGGAATTCTTTTTGCAAGCATTGTTTTCCCGGAACCGGGAGGCCCAATCATTAAAACGTTGTGTCCTCCGGCAACAGCAACTTCAAGAGCTCTTTTTGCCGTATCTTGACCTTTAACATCCGAAAAATCAAGATCGTGCTTCGAAGTTTCTCTGAATATCTCGTCCAGATCTACAAAAAAAGGTTCCCTTTTCCCATCTTCCAGGGTGTCAATACACTCATTTATATTGTTCACCGGATATATTGCCGCTCCTTTTACAACCCCTGCTTCCTCAGCATTAAAAAAAGGTACTATCATTCTTTCTATCTTATGTTCCTTAGCAAGAATGGAAGCGGGTAAAACGCCTTTTACCTTTCTAATTCTTCCGTCGAGAGCAAGTTCTCCAACAATAAGAGCATTTTTCAACTTACCAGAATCGATTTGCCCGGAAGCAGCTAAAATACCAAGCGCTATGGGAAGGTCTAGAGAGGTTCCTTCCTTTTTTATATCTGCAGGAGCAAGATTGACAGTAATCTTCTTTAGTGGAAATTCGAAATCCATGCTCTTTATTGCGGATTCGACTCTTTCTCTCGATTCTTTTACCGCGGTTTCCGGCAACCCGACTATCGTGAAAGAGGGCAGCCCTCTTGACAGACTTACCTCGACTTCAACAATTTTCGCTTCAATTCCTTGAAGTGCACAGGAAAAAACTCTGGAAAGCTCCAATATATCTTTCTAAATTCTTAACTCTTTTGTTGCTTTTGGCTTACACCGATACCCGTACCATAACTGAGTTCCCCGTTGTCTATTCGGATGTGAAAATGACAATCCGGATTTGTGCATACCCATGCTTTGTATGGTATTGTTGCACCACCCTGTCCGTAATCCGATAGGGGGATAAGCACGCCAAAATTACATTTTTGACATTTGGGATATTCCATAGGTAAATCCACTTCCTCCTCCCTTTATTGGTTTTAAACTATAAACATTCTCTTATTCCAACATTCAACTCTATCTTTGTTCTCCGTCTCGACTAACCATCACTTCTTTAGATAAAGTATAATTTCATTTCCATATATGTCAAGAGGCGGTGCTCCGCACCTCCTCGTGAGTCTTGCGTCAGAACCCATCACTTGACTTATTCAAAGGTTTTTGTATACTCAGGAAGAAATTTTTTATATAAAAGGAGTTTTTTAATGTATAGAACGGAAATAACAGTCGTTGATTGCACTATAAGAGACGGGGGGCTGATGAATAATTCAAAGTTCCCGTTTGAAACTGTCAGGGCTGTTTATAAAGCTGTCTGTGAAGCGGGTGTCGATGTAGTCGAGCTCGGTTATAGAAACAGCATAGAAATGTTTTCGCCCGACGATTACGGACCCTGGAGGTTCTGCAGCGACGAAGACCTTAAAAAAATTGTGGATGGCATCGAAAGCGAAACTAAACTTTCTGTAATGATGGACGCACATAAGAGCACAATCGATGATATAAAGCCTAAAGAACAAAGCGTGGTCGATATTATCAGGGTTGCTACTTACGTGAAAGATATTGATACGGCAATAAAAACCGCTAATGTTGCGACTGACAACGGTTACGAAGCGACAATAAACGTTATGGCAATTTCTCATGCGGTAGATTGGGAGCTGGACGAAGCGCTTGCTCAGATACAGGAAGAAACAAAAGTAATTGCTGTGTATATAGTGGATAGTTTTGGCGCTCTGTATAGTGAAGATATTGATTTCTATTATGATAAGTATAAGAAGTACATCAAAAACAGAGAAATAGGTGTGCACTGTCATAATCATCAACAGCTCGCCTTTGCCAACACAATTCAGGGTATAATAAGGGGGGCAAACTACGTAGATGGTACTTTGTATGGAATTGGAAGAGCCGCGGGCAACTGCCCTCTGGAACTTTTAATGTCTTTCCTTAAGAATCCTAAATTCGATATAAGGCCAATCATAGATGTTATAGGAAAACATATCATGCCATTACAGAAAGAAATAACGTGGGGATATAATATCCCTTATATGGTAGCCGGGATATTAAATTTACATCCCAGAGACGCAATGGAGTTTCTTAGACTTGATACTGAAGATCCGACAAAAACCGATTACAGAGCTTTCTACGAAAAGTGTCTTGATTTGATATAAAAAAAGAAGTCAGAATCCAGGAGATGGGAGTTAGAATCCCTTCCCCACAGCAAGTAATAGGACGCAGATAAACGCAGATTTAAAAGGATTTTTTGTTTACTTACCCATCCCCACACCCAAGGAATTAGTCACGGATTTACACGGATAGGCGCTGATTTTTTGTTGTTTTTTACTCGAACCCTGGAAACCTTGAACCCTCGAATCCTATTGGACCTATTTATGGGTAGAAATAGAACTGTCAACTTGAAGCAAGAGAGAATCGGAACCACTTTTCATATGGGCGAAAGAGTCTGAAGAAAAACAAATAGAATCAGTACCGGGTTTTAACATAGGAAGTTTAATATAAAGAGAATCTTTATATATTTTATAGAGACTTTTATATAAACTGTCCATACCATTATTTAAATCCTGGCTTTTCCATATTTCTATATCCTTGCTCATTTCTTGCAACTCTTTTTCATTTTCTTTTAAAACCCATAGTCGCTCTTTTATCTTACTTTCTAAAACTTCTACTTTCTGATTTAATACTACTTCTAATGAGTCTATTCCTCTATTGTTTATTTCTTCTATTTTTTTATGAAGTATTTGGAGTTTTTCTTTTAAAAAATCGAGCTCCTCCAGCAATTTTCCTATATTGTCTATTTCTGCTGTAATTTTTTCTTCCAGTTCTGTCACATTTTCTACAGTTTCTGCAAATTCTGCCTTAGACATCGAAAGAACGCATATTGTTACGAGAATAAAGGTTGCAAAAACCAAGACATTTCTTCTCCATCGAAACTTGAACTGCTCAACCATTTTCCTTCTCCTCTTCTAAAATGCGGACTAATTCTTCCCTTTCTTTTCTTGATAGTTTTTCTTCTGCAAGAAGATGCTGCATTAAACTTCCTACTGCTCCATCGAAAGCCTGGTTTACAAAGGATTTTATAGCTACCTGTCTTGTTTTTTTCTGAGAAACAATCGGTTCATACATACTAACGTTACGTTCTTTACTTACTTTAAGTACTCCTTTTTTCACCAGTCTATCGAGCATTGTCTTAACGGTTGTATATGCCCAATCCACATCTTCTTCCAGATTCTCGATTACATCTCTTACAGAAGCAGGATATTTTTTCCATAAAGCATTCATTATTTGCCATTCAGCTTTTGTTAAATCCATATATCCCCCTTTCTATACTAAAACATCCATGCGTATCCGATTTTTGCGAAAAGACTTCTCTCGGTTTGTGTTACATCTGTATTGTCATCTCCATAATAGTTATCTGAATATCCTATATATAAGGCGGTGTGCGGGTTAACTTTATATGAAAGCAGAATCTGAGTAAGTAGTTCCTGTTCTTCGGGAGTAACTTCGTCTATGTAAAGAGAGGGGGCTTTCTCATAAATGGCATATTGAAAAATCGTTCGAATAAAGATCCTTTCGTTAAAATGATAAATCAACTTTATATACTCCCTGTTGGCTGTGTAGAGCCTGCCGCCTGTTACGTCTAAACGTTCATAGTAGTGGTCAAGATATACCGATAAGCGGGGACCGATTTTTAAAGTGCCGCTAACGCCCAATTGAAAACCTTTGCCTTGGCGGGTGTTATCATAATCTATCTGATCGCCAAATACGCCCCATAAGTTAAAACTGAACCATTTTGAAGGCTGACCTCCGACCCAATAATTTAAAAAACTTGTCTTGAATTCTTCCTCCTCGTAGCGATCTTTTGAGAGTCTTCCCGAAACGCCGAAGTATGATTGGAGTGGACCGTTGTAATTAAAAGTACCATTAAGTGCTTTATACATTGTGTTTCCGTCGTAATCTTTTTGAAATTCGACGCCAGTATAGACATTTATCCAGGTAAACCAATGCTCCGGGCCGGCTCTCCATATATAATTTCCATCTATTTCGCCATATCTGTATCCTGTTTGATTTACAAATCCAAGATCCGAGCGTAAAGTGGGACTAAAATCTTGATATTCACAAAAAAAGTTGTACTTTTTTGTGCTGTGCGAGTACTCCATGGCAATACCTTTTCCTCCAAATTCTTCTGTGGATTGATCATATTCTAAAGAAATTCTGTCCGGATACAGGGTTCTTGACCCCAAGATCTGCCAGTCAATATCATCTTCCTTCCCAAGACGTAATATGCCGTCAAGTTCCAGAACTCTGTTGTAATAGTTTTCTCCTTCCCTATCGGTTATTAGTAAACCGACATTTGAAGATTTTCCGAAATCACGGAGGTATCTTAGAACAGTACCGTAGGATCGTGCATCCAAGGTGTCGGAGTCAGAACCATACAAAGATGGGACAACCAAGTTCGTGACAGCATCCTGAACCGAGAAAAAACCTATTGTATTTTTACCCTCTTTCCCTATTAATTTAACCCCAAAATTTGGGTCGGCTAAGAGTCTTGTATGAACTGCATCAATTGCATTGATACTTGTTTCAAAAAAATCATCTCCTTCGAGAAAGAAAGGACGTTCTTCAGGATACCATAATTCAAAAGGGTTATTTATATCTACCTGTATTACATCAGCTTCGATTGTCGAGAAATCCGGATTGAGTGTTGTGCTCAATTTAAGATTATTTGTGAGGCCCCAGCTTGAAGTGAGACCTGGTTCATTCGAATATTCTTTATCAAACGGCCCTAGAGGGTCAATTTCTCTTTCCTGGATCACTATGGATGTAAATGTTGGAACAAGTTCAACATCTCTTCCCGGTATCACATCGCTGAAACCTGTTAATTTTTCAAGCTGACAAAAATAACAATTACTGTTTCTGTCTCTCGGAAAGGCGCCGATATGATGTCGTACGTTTCTGGGATAACTTCTCACCGCATCGAAACCCCATATCTGCTCACCCTCTTTGCGAGGAAATTTTAATGAACTGAACGGTATAGCCATCTCAACTATATATCCTTCCTCGGTTATACGTCCATCAGACTCCCAAATTGCATCCCATGAACCTCCGCCGCCTGAGATGCTTTCAATAATATCTGCCTGGACTCCTAACGCATTGCAGCCAAAATCATAACATCTCCTTTCGTCGTTGAAGGTATCAAACAGAATAAGAACCCAGTCGTCATTCCATATGTTATCCCTATCGCAATAATTAACTCTGATCTCTGAAGGATCCGGATCAAACGCCTTAAAAGCAACATATATTTTTGAGTTATCATAGGCCATATATACCTCGGTTTTAACAGGTGCGGGAATGTTCTCACCCGGTTCGACTTCGATATTCGCATCAATCTTAAGCGCCTCACCCCAAGCTTCTTCGTCAAGATATCCGTCTACCTTGACTTCGGTATTGATTCGTGGAACCCTGCGGGGAACCTTTTTACTATTTTCTACTTCTACATCGGAAGCCATCAATGTCGACTGAAAAACTACAACGCACAACAGAATAAACCTTAGAAATAAAAATTTTGCAAAAAACACAAACCTACAAGACACTCCAATTAACGTTTTCAATCCACCCTCCTATTTTTCTTCTACACTTGTAGTAAAATATGCTACAAATGTAGAATTTGTCAAGGGGGTTTAGATTCCTCAAATCTAAGTCAAATAGTCAACTAAGAAAATAGTCGAATAGTAAAAAGGGTGTGGATGGGGGACAATTCAACCATTCAACAATTAAACTATTAAACTAAGAAATTTTCTTCCGGCTCCTGGATTCTGTTTTTCTACAATTTTTTTACCTTTATGCTTCCGTTTGTAGTGTTTGCGTGTATTTCCGGTCCGCCTTCCCCCATTTTGCCTTTGATGTATTTGTTTTGATGTTGTGAAATAACCTCTAGGGTAATATCGTCTAAATCGATTCCCCCATTAGTGGTGCTTAATTCGATAACACTATTAAGTGATGCAGGCAAGCCTATTGTTATTGAACCGTTTGTTGTTCTAATTCCTGTGACTCCTTCTTCTATACCTTTCATTTCTGCGTCTATGTTTCCATTTGTGGTTTTTAATTCTTTTATGCTTTCACTTTTAACTCTTATTTTGCCATTCGTTGTTTTAGCGGTTACAAAACCATTTACCTTTTCAATTTCTATTGTTCCGTTAGTACTGTAAGCTTCTATGTTTCCCTCCACGTTTTCAACTTCAATTTTTCCGTTTGTCGTGCTTAACTCTGAAGGTCCCCTTGTCCCATTTAAATCTATTTCCCCATTTGACGTCCTCACTTCAGAAACAACAACGTACTCAGAAACCTTAATTTCGTAGTCAACGGCAATTTTATGTCCCGTATACTTCCCCTTCGTTACCCATTTAATAAAATCCCAGATGCCAAAGTTATTCTCTCTTTCTTTCGATTCTTTAGAATCTTCTCCAGAATACCTTGTCGTAATTTCCATGTCTTCATCTACGGAAACCTCGATTTTAACCCTGGTCAACTCTTTCATACTTCTATCTGATCCGATAACCGAGAAAATTTCAACTTCATCTTTGTCCCACCTCTGGATCTCGATTTTTCCGTTTCGATTTGATACTATCATTTTAGTCCCGGGTTTTACGTTATAAGTTTCCCTGGACTCCATTTTATATCTATATGAGCTTTCTCCGGCTAAAGGTATTAAAAGAAAAGTCAGAAATATAGATATAAGCGATGGTTTTTTAAAGCTTTTTTTCATTTTTTCCTCCTTTAATTTATTCCACTATTAAATCTCCTGTCAGTCTCTTAATTTTATAAACAGAAAGATACCAGTCGAACCGCGCCTGGGTCATAGAATACTCTGCTTCAAGTAAGTCCTCTTCCGCCTCCAAAAATTCTATTATTGAGGCTTCTCCAAGGGTGTACCTTTCGCTTGTTGCTTGATGGCTTTCCGTTGCAAAATCCAGAGTTACGCTGGCAAGTTCAAGTTTTTCTTTTGTTTCTTGAAAGCTTAAACACTCATCTTCTACTGTCACCTTCAAAACCCTCTCCCTATCAGATAAGTTTATATCCGCTAGATCCTTTTTTAGCCTATTGATAGTGTATTTATTAAATCTGGAAAAACCAGTAAATATTGGTACTGTTATAGCTAATCCAATTGAGTAATCGTAATTATCCCTTAAAACAGAAGAACTTGGAAATTCATCGCCTGAATGCTGGAAATCTGTGAATAACGAAACAGAAAAGAGGTCTTCTGTTGTACCGCCTAATAGATCATATCTTGCTGCACTACTTTCCGATTTATATTTGTTGTAGAGAGGATCGTTTTCCATTGCCATATATTCAATCGTATCTTTCGAAGGAATTTTAAATTCAATCTTAGGTTCCGTAAGTACAAGAGAGTCTTTTGCCGATAAGCCTAAAATATTATTCAACATCAAAGCGGAAACTCTTGCTTGTTTCCTTGTGTCAAGAAGATTTATTTTTGACTGAAAATACTCTACTTTTGCTTTTAATACTTCGGCGTTTGATGTTAGCCCAAGAGCCTTTTTTTCTTCCACCAAATTCAAGTTCTTCTCTGTCCTGGCAACGCCCGCAATTCTGCTTTCCAGCAATTTTTGCATCATTAATGTCTTGAGATATTGAAAAGCAATATCGTATATTACGCCATTTTGAGCTTCGATAAATGAATAATAAGCCGAGCTGTTTTTATAATGGGCGCCAAAAGAATTAAATATATTACCGGGGCCGAGTTCCCAGGAAGCAGAGAGGCTGTACCCGCTACTTATTGTATCCCCAGCAGTTATTCCCCCTAGCTCGCTGCGGTTTTTTATGTAACTGTATCCCCCGTTTACTTTCGGTAAAGCCTTAGAATAAACAAATGAATTGTTTTTTTGCTCGATTATGAAGTTTTTTTTCGCTTTAAGATATATAGGACTTTTATTTAATCCCATCTCTATTGCGTCTTCTAAGGTTAAATTAAATGATAGCAATAGTAAAGCAATCACATCAACCTCCTTCGATTTCACCGTCTCTTATTTTGACAATTTTCTCTGCTTTCTCCGCAAGTTCCTTCTCATGGGTTATCATTATAATTGTTTTTCCGGTTTTATATAGCTCTTCAAAAATCGATATTATGGATTCTCCCGTTTTTGTGTCCAGGTTCCCCGTCGGCTCATCGGCAAGAATGAGATTTGGTTCACCGACTAAGGCTCTCGCGATAGCAACTCTCTGACGCTCCCCTCCTGAAAGTTCAGTAGGAAGATGATTTTTTCTTTTGTCCATATCAACCTTCCCTAGAGCTTTCATAGCCATGTCGTTCTTCTCCTCTTCGGGCGTATCACGATAGATTAAAGGCAACTTGACATTCTCAAGAACGTTCTCGCGGGGCAACAAATAAAAAAACTGAAACACGAAACCTATTTCTCTGTTTCTGAATGCGGAAAGCTGATTGTCGGAATAAGTCGATACTTCTTTTCCTTTATATAGATATTCTCCGCTGGTGGGCAAATCCAGACATCCGAATATATGCAGGAGTGTTGATTTGCCAGAACCGGAAGGGCCTATAACCGCAATGAATTCCCCTTCCTTTACCTTAAGGGAAATATTCTTAATGGCTTCTACTTTCTCTTCTCCCATTTCGTATTCTTTTCTTATATTTTTTGCTTCGATTAGTAACTTACTCATAGCGCAAACACTCCACCGGTTTTAAATTTGCTGCTTTTTTTGCGGGGAAATAACCGGAAAAGATTGAAATAACCAGAAGAACGATAACGGTTATTATAGGTATCTCATAGGACATCATAGGTTTACCTATAAATTCGAATAATCCCGTTTCGGGTATAAACGAACAGAGCCATACAAGCGACAGACTGAAGAATAAACCCAAAGCTCCGCCAATCGCTGATAGAAAAAGCGATTCTAAGAGGAATTGTCGCAGGATGTCACTTTTTGTCGCACCAACGGAACGTTTTATGCCGATTTCTCTGGTTCTCTCGTCAACTATGAAATACATAATATTTGCGATTGCGGCTCCGGCGATCAATAAAGTCATTGCCCCGACCATAGCCAAAAATATCTCCATTCCTTTGGCAATCTTATCTACCATTTTCTCTCCTTCCGCCACATCCCATATTCCAAGAGCTTCCTTGTCTTCAGGATCAAATTTATACTTTTCTCCAAAAATCTTGCTGATCTCTTCCTGTGTCTCTTTTGATAGGTCGGCAGATATGGGTCTGTAAACTATATTGTTTATGTATAGCCAGCCGTACATAGTTTTAAAAGTTGAGTAGGGGATAAAAACTGCATTTTGGTCATTCCCTGAGTAATTATTATGCTGTATCTTTTTCTTCATTACTCCAATAACGGTAAAGGGTATACCGTTAAGAAGTACCCTTTTGCCAACAGCATCTTCATCTCCGAACACTTTTTCTTTTTCTTCGTTTCCGAGAAAGATAACCCTCCTTCTTTGTTCTATGTCCAGTTTATCTAGGAATCTCCCTTTCTCAGCCTCAATGGATCTCATCATGCCGTATGAAGAGTTGACCCCACAGACTTTTGCCTTCCTGAGCAACTCTCCATATCTTATTGTTTGTCCCCAGTGTATATATTCCGGGGATACCGCTTCTATGATATCGATTTTTTCTTTTAAGAGTTCCGCATCTTCAGGTACGAATCTAATATTTCTGCCGATACCCAGACCTTTATATGGAATACTCGTCTGTCCGGGCCAGAGTATTCCGATATTCTCACCTAGACCTCTCATGCCTTTCTTTGACTGTTCCATAACCCCAACCCCAAAACTCATTAGCAAAACAATGGTGATTGTTCCCCAGCCTACGCCGAATACAACCAAAAGGAATCTGATTTTATAGGCCTTAAAATCCTGAAAAAAATGAGAAAAAGGTTTTTTCATTTTCTTATCTCCTCACCTTCCTCAAGACCCGAGACAACCTCTATATTTAACGCATCAGAAAGTCCGGTCTGAATCTCCCTCTTTTCTCCGCTTACAAGATAAACATATGTTTTTTCCTCTTCAAATTTTACCGCACCCTCAGGGATTGCGAGTACGTTTTTTCGTTCGTCGATAATAATATCGGCAGTCGCCGAATAGCCTACCCGGAGAGGCTTTTCTCCTTTTTTAGTTACTATTATCTCAATATCAAAAACTGTGGCTCCTTCCTTATTACGTGCTTTCGGAGCGATAATATCTATTATCCCGTAAACTTCTTCATCAGGGATAGCACCCACTGTTATCTTTGCTTTCATTCCTTCTTCCAATCTGCCGACATCGATTTCATCAACTACTCCCTTGAATAGAAGATTTTGCAGTCCCGCAATCTGCATAAGTTCTGTACCCGGCTGATAAGAAGTAAGAGGTACCACAGGATCTCCTATGTTGGCTGTTCTGGAGAGCACAGTTCCGGAAACGGGAGACCGGATTATAGCATCAAGAGGAGTTCCTCCGACTTTTGCCTTGCCTTTTTCCATTAGATCTAATCTCTGTTTTGCTAGATCATAAATGGATTGTGCTTCCTGGAGATCTTGCTGAACATTTTCGTATTCTCTATCGGATATCAAACCCTTTTCGAAAAGGGTCTTTTTTCTTTCAATGTCTTTTATTGCGTTTTCCAACCGAATTTCTGCCACTTTAACTTCTTTTCTAATAGAAGCGAGTTCGAAGGGAGTCGGGGTCGGGTCTATTTCAAAGATAGGATCGCCCTTTTTAACCACATCTCCGATTTCAACAAACACTTTTTTTATTACTCCCGAAAACGTGGATTTCACACCCGTCTCATACTTGACCTCAATAGTACCAAGCGCTACGGCTACATCTCTAATATCGCCTTTCCCCACAACTATGCTAGAGCTCTCCTTGCCACCATTTCTTCTCTGACCAACAACAGATAAAATAACTATAAATAAAAAAATAGATAGAGCCATAAATACAAGTTTCTTTTTTCGAGACATAATTTAACCTCCTTTAAAACAAAATAGAACATAGCTTCTTGCCTCTTTTTACTGTTTGACGAACACAACTTTCAAAAAGTTTCAAGCAAGCGTCTTTTTGTATATACGAACCTACCTCTAAAATATTCAACAAAAACCAGCCTTCCTTAACCTCTAACAGCTTAACCGCTTTGTATTATTGAATTAATACAAAGATATTATAATAGATTTCTAGTGCTTTGTCAAGGGTTTTTTCTTTAAACAATATGGAATGCGTTTGAGTTGTTTTTTTGGAGTGGGGGGTGTCTTACAGATTAGACGAAAGGATTCGGGCGAGTTCGTCCATCTCCTCTTTTGTTCTTTTTTCCGTCACGGAAACGAGAAGGTGGTTTTGCCATTCTTTTTTGAATTTTCCGAGGTCGATACCGACGAGGTATCCTTTTTTAACGCCTTTTTTAATTGCTGTTTTTGCTCCCACGGGTATTTCGACAACAAACTCTCTAAAAAAATTTTGTTTATAAGGGAGTTTGAAGCCTTCCCTGTGAAGCTTTTCGGCGAGATAATGTGCTTTTTGAGTCGTTTTATTGGCTATTTCTCCTATTCCTTCCCATCCATGCAGCGCCAGGTAAATCGCGGAAGCGAGAGCACAGAGCTGCTGGTTGGTACAGATATTCGACGTGGCTTTTTCTCTTCTTATGTGCTGTTCTCGTGTCTGCAGAACCATTACATAACCTTCTTTTCCTTTTTTGTCGATAGTCTTTCCTACAATTCTTCCCGGCAAATTTCTTATATGCTTTTTCATAGTTGTGAATAAGCCGAGATGCGGTCCTCCGAGACTCATGGGAATGCCCAATGATTGTCCTTCTCCTGTCGCGATATCCACTTTGTATTCCCCCGGCGTTTTTAGCAGACCAAGAGAAATCGGGTCGAAACTAAGAATTACAATAACGCCTTTATCCCGGGCGTATCTTGCAAATTCACTTACTTCTTCAAGATTCCCCAGAAAATTGGGATGTTGAATCGCAATACACGCGGTTCCCTCGTCAATTTTAGCGACTTGTTCTGTATCTGTAATGCCGCCTTTAAGGGAAAGCGTTTTGAATAAATAGTTTTCCCCGAGATATGTTTTTATGACTTCAAGGTAATAAGGATTAATTCCTTCCGAAACAACTACTTTGCTTCTATCTTTGTTTATTGCCAACGCCATAAAAACGGCCTCCGCGAGTGCTGTCGCCCCATCGTATATAGAAGCGTTTGATACCTCCATACCGGTTAATTCGCAAATCAAAGATTGATATTCGAAAATTGCCTGAAGAGTACCCTGAGAGACCTCCGGTTGATAAGGAGTATAAGAAGTATAAAACTCGGCCCTCCCGGTTATATGTTTGATGGCTGACGGGACATAATGATCATAAACTCCTCCTCCGGCAAAAATGACTAGCTCTTTGCCCCGTTTAGCTTCTTCTGTTATCTCCTTTTTTATTTCCATCTCAGAGAGAGGAGGAGAAATTTTTAATGTTCTTTTCAATTGTAAATCTTTAGGCACGGCTAAAAGCAATTCTTCAATACCTTTGCCTATTGTTTTAAGCATTTCTTCCTGATGATTTTTACTTACGGGAATAAAGTTCACTCTTCTTGAATCACTTTTTTATATTCTAAAGGAGTAAGCAGCGTGTCTAACTCGGCGGGATCCGATATCTTTATCTTTACTATCCACCCGGTATCATAGGGGTCTTTATTTATTAGTTCCGGCTTTGATTCCAGTTCCTTGTTCACCTTTACAATCTTACCGGAAACAGCTGCGTAAAGATCGGTTACAGTCTTCACTGCTTCGATAGTAGCAATAGAATCCCCCTGGGCTACTTCCTGACCTACTTCCGGTAACTCTATAAAGACAATATCCTGAAGCTCAGATTGCGCGAAATCCGTTATACCTTCGATAATTTCGCCATTTTCTTTTCTAGCCCATTCGTGATCTTCTGTGTACAAAAGGTCTTTCGGTATTCTTACTTCCATTTCCCCTCCATTTTTGTATTTATTTTTAATTTCGTCTTCTCTACTTTCATTCCGAAATGCTTTTTGACCGTTCCTTTTTCCCAAAATGGCAGTTTTGTAATCCTTCCTTCAACAACCGTATTTCTTATTTCGATTTCTAATTTTGTCCCTTCTTTTTCATGAGGTCTATCTATATAACCCATTGCTATAGAAGAACCCAGATTCGGCGAATAATTACCGCTCGTTATTGTGCCAACTTTTTTCTTATTTATCAATATTTTATACCCCGATCTCGGGATTCTTTTACCTGGGACTAAAATTCCAACAAGTTTTCTCTTTATTCCTTCTTTTTTTTGTTTTAATAAAGCTTCTTTACCAATAAAATCTTCCTTATCTAAAGAAACAACCCAGGATAGGTTCGCTTCCAGGGGAGTCGTTTCTGTTGTTATATCGTTTCCGTAGAGACAGTATCCCATTTCAAGTCTGAGCAAATCTCTCGCACCTAAACCACATGGGATGAGCTTATATTTCTTTCCCTCTTCCATAATCTTATCCCAGATTTTTTCAGCTTCCTTGCTATTCCCGTAAACCTCGAATCCATCCTCGCCTGTATAACCTGTTCTTGAAAGCAAAACTTGTGCGCCTGCCATATTTTCTTCTTTAGCATAATAAAATTTCAAATTTGAAAAATCTCTTTTTACAATTCTTTTGATAATTTTCTCTGATAATGGCCCCTGTAAGGCGATTTGAAAATATTTTTTGCTGACATTTTGTATCCTTACGTTATTCCATTTGTACTGCTTAATCCAGTTAAAATCTTTCCCCTGATTCGATGCATTGACTACTATTAAATATTTACCCTTAAGATTATACACCAGAAGGTCGTCTATTATTCCTCCTTTTTCATTAAGCATTACGGTATATTTTGCCTGAAAATCCTTGAGATTAGAGATATCGAACGCTACCAGGTAGTTAATAAATTCTGTTGCGTCTTGCCCTGAGATTTCGATCTCGCCCATATGAGACACATCAAACAGCCCTGCAGAATTTCGTACAGCTTTTGTTTCTTCAAATATAGAGAAATATTGCATGGGCATTCTGTAATTGGCAAAATCTACCATAGAGGCATTCAATTCCTGGTGTTTCTTGAATAAAGGTGTTTTGTTTTTCCCTTCCATTTTCTGTTAATTGAAATTAGTATTACAAAACAGATTAAATTTGTCAAGGGTTTATTTAGAAAATTTTGTTAAATCCAAAGCACATGGTTTACACATTGGTGAGGGGATGGGAGTTAAGAGAGTAGATTTAAATATAAATATAGATCAGGAGAAAGTAATGAAAGAATTAGAGGATTTTTGCGCCAGGTGTTTT
>Ga0315548_1000047_pt1 | contig 92028 bp, 72 predicted proteins | sample SalMarSW160110MG_2_FD_202540 | JGI IMG/M metagenome (GOLD analysis project Ga0315548, IMG submission 202540) | Salt marsh sediment microbial communities from the Plum Island Ecosystem LTER, Massachusetts, United States - Salt Marsh Sediment SW1601-110 ... | reverse complement strand
TTACGACAACTGTTTTTTTAACTTCTTTCGGTTGCGCTGCTTACAACCGGACAGTAGTGAACTGTTATGTTAATCCTATCGGCAAAAAGACCTAACAGACTTTATTCTGCGGACAGAGTACTAGGGCTCCACAGAATTCCCTCTACCCATCAACATAGTTGGCGGATTTCGGCAATTTACTTGACTTCTGGGCTCCAAATATGCTAAGATTCGCTAAGTATCATGCGAGAATAACCAGCGACTTAGAATTGAAAATCGAATAGCGTTATTGCACTGGACTATTGGAACAACATAGCGGTGAACTTTTTGACGACATCGCCTATCTAAAACCTGCGAACTGAAAAAACGCAAAGGAGAGAAGACAGTGGAGAGAAGCAAAAGCAAGGTGAGAAGGGATAGCTTATGAGGATAAATATTCAATGCCCATTTTGCAAAACAGATACTTTTGTAGAAGAGCCAGAGTTTGAAGCTGAATACATTTGCCCCCATTGTGGTAAGCAGTTCGGCAAGGTCTATTCTTTAGCTAAGAGAGATACCGACCTCGCTAACGCAGCAGAGCTTATAGCAGGTCAACTAAAGAAAGACGTGAATTATCTAATTAGTTTATGAATAAAGCTCGACAAGGGAGCCTTAGCTGCTAAAACAGGTGGACTTGGATGGGCTGGGTATGAGGCTTTCACTGGAGATTGGCTATCTGCCTTAATAGTTGGCGGAATATCGCTATTGGCTGGCACCATAACCGACAGCTACAAGAGAATTAAGTTACAAGAAGTCAAACAGAGGTGGCTTAATATTCTTTCCGATTTGAATAAAGCCCAACTCTCGTGCCTGATGGAAACTCTGGAACGAAAATATCCTTTGCTCTTGCCTCAGGTTCAGATTCTTTTGCAGGCGTAGTTTTATTTCGAAAACAAATCCTTATACAGAATGCCGAGGCCTATGCAAATCAGCAAATAGCTGAATTTATAGAGCAAAGTGGGCATTAATCCTCGAATTCAATTTTCATTAACGACAACTCTCTCGCCCTAAGCTTTACCAGAGTTACGCATCAAATGCCTGCATCACGAATTTAGGGACAGAAAACAACAGAAAAGAAGGGAAAAGGCAAAAGAATTTTTAGTGGATTAGAGAATTAGAGATTGGTTAATTGGAAAGAAAAAGGAAAATGGCAGGGAAATTTTAGTGGATTAGAGAATTAGGGGATTGGTTGATTAGGTTATCAGATGATCAGGAAATCAGGGTGGAGGTTATCAGGACAGCAGGGTATCAGGGTTATAGCGAATGAACATAAATCTTGTGGTGCAAGCAATTTTAATAGATTTCTCCACTTCGTACCGCACCAATTAAGATTAGGCTTACGCCTAAATTGGTGCGGGACTTCGGTCGAAATGACCGAGCAAATCAGGGCAACCACGCGGGGTTGCCCCTACGTTGAACAGCGCATCGGGACAGGTAGAATGGAGAGAAGAAATATCGAATCTGAATGTCCAATGTCAAAGTGGAGATGCGGGTTAGAATAGGCAAGATTTAGAAAATTAGGAGTGGTTCGGATAAGGGCGGTTCGCGAACCGCCCCTACGTTCGGGGGCAAGGATTGCGTCCCCTGCTGCTTCGCAAATGCGAAGCAAAACGCAGGGGCTTCGGAATGACCCCCGCCAAAGAAATGCGGGGGCAAGCAGTTTTAATAGATTTCTCCACCCATTCGACTACGCTCAGGGCAAGCTTCTTCGGTCGAAATGACTGAGTGGAGATTGCCGCGCTTTGCTCGCAATGACCTGTCAATTGATTATTGGGGATGGAACCCCGACAGAAAAGCAAGTGAGCTAACATCGGGAGTAAACTCCAGATTTATTTCAGGTAAGGGCGGTTCGCGAACCGCCCCTACTGAGGTGTGGCATCAAAGACCAGTACCTCAAAAGGCTTTAGTTCAAAAGTGTGCTCTCTTGTCGCAATTAGCACGATTGCAGGTTTATTTAGGTCTTTCTTCCAGGGACTCTTGAGAGAATATCTTCTTGCTGCACCTTTTGGCACCTGTACCTGCGTGTCCTGTGCAGGTAGCACAGTTGCAGGCAGCTCGAAGGCTTGGCCGATATTTAGGGTGATAGTGCCGGGTTTGTCGAGAGGATTGCGCAGCGACAGGATACCTTTTTTCTTAGACCACGATGCCCAGCCATAGATTTTGCCCTTAGCCGGGTCACCGCCTATCCAATGCGTGTCCACCAGCACGTCCGCATTGCTGCGTGACCACTGCGCGGCCTCGGCCAAGGCGTCCCAGTCCTGCGGCCGCATCAGGGATGGGGTGATGTACAATTCCTGACAATCGGTCCCGCTGGCGAAGAATGCCCGTATATCATCCGTTAGAGGCTCGTTCTCATTAGGGATTCCGTGATTGGCGAACATAACACCCTGGGTCATAAGCGAATTAAGGGGATGAAGCGGCGCACGGACAACAACGTTATGATAAGTTTCCTTGTCACGGTAAGTGATTTGCTGCTGGCGTTTGGAGCCCCAGCCGTGAGTGCTCCAATCTGAGCCTCCCCGCCAGATAGAGTCACCATACCACAACCAGAAGGGAGACGGCCACGTGCCCGTTGTAATGTTTATGAAAACATCGGGCTTAACCCGGCGAAGGTCGCTGATAAGTCTCAGCAGGGCATTCATATCCCGGGCGAATTCACTGTTGGTTCCGGCCGGTCGGCCGCCGACGCCGATACCATCGAACTTGAAGTAGTTCAATTCGTATTCGCGGAGCATTTTCGTACACACATCCCGAAACCTACTATAATACGTGCTGCCCGCAAGTGAGAAACCACTTTTGTTTGTTTCGAAACCCTGCTGTTGGCCGTATTTGAGCCTTTCCTTCTTGGCTTTGCCATACCCGCCGAAAGGAGAGAGCCAGGCTCCCAGGTTGGAATCATATTCTTTAGCCGCCTTCTGCAGGTTCGAAAAGCCGTTCGGGAAGCCCTCGTGAAAACGCCATAGTGAAGCGGGGTCATCCCAACCATCATCTAAAGCGAACGAATTTATTACTACCTTTCGCTGTCTGATTAGCTCATTTCCGAACAGTTTAATAACATTTAGAAAATCATGCTCCTGTATTTTATCCGCGCCATAGCCGATATCATACCAGCTATTGTAGTGCAGAAACGGCCTGTACGGGTGCGCCCGTTCACGCTCAACGTAATACAGAAAGCCTCTGCGCAATTGGCCCTGTGGAACAATGCCTATGACCGAGCTGTGCACAGTTTGCTCACCCGGCTCGAGCAAAATAACGTAGGGCAGACTACACCTGAAACCATGCAGGTTCGGCTCCAATTTTTGGCTCTTCGATAAGGGGTGCTCGTAAGCAAAAAACATGTTGTCCACCACCACAGGCGAGCCATCCACGGCGGCCACTACCTCTGCGTTCGATTCACTTAGCTCCAGCAAAACTATTTCTTCTACTTTGATTTGTTCATTTGCTGCGGTCAGGATTATTTGTTGGCGTACGTAGTTTGAGCCATCTCTTAAAATCGCACGCCATTGGACTTCGAGGTTATTGTCTGAAGAGGCCAGCGTAACAGAGATTTGCCTGCCGCCAAACTGTTCCGCCAGTCGGCACAACTCGCGGTTTGGTTCCAAGCTCTCTAATTTGGGCCTGCCAACGACCTTCAAATCAGAGGTTTTTATAACCTGCCCACCTTCCAAAATGAATTGAAAGCATTGGGCCTCTTGCATTTGTACCGTTCTCGAGACGAGCTTATCCCTGATGTATCGGGATTTGAGCCGTCCTTCGGATACACTCCAGGCACACGAAAGCAGCCTATTTTGTAAAAGAAGCTCATCTTCGTACACCCTGCCTTGAGCGTCACCCGGTGCAGGGCCCGGAAACTCAAGTCTTGATTCGGCGCGTGTCCCAGTAGTAAGAAGCAATGCTGCTAATATCGCTGCGCCTGTAAACCAGAAATTCTTTTCAGCCATCTTTTAGCCCTTCATAACAAAGTCGGTTAGAGCGTAAATAGTATTGACATTGTAATCGGGTTCAAGGTGATAAATGTATTCGAGGTTGCCACCTTCGTTTTCTTCACAAATCTTTTTGGCCCAGTGCAATATGGGTTCCGTACTTTCCGCTGACATATCATTCGGCAATGGAGAGACACTTATCAGCATTTCTTTTGGGTTCCCGCCTTGCGGGGTCCCTCCAAATACTTCCCTAACCCTGCTGAGTGATGTGTCACCACCAAGGTCGAGAGAATGAAGGTTTGCAATTTTGGAAAATGCCTCCAGGTGATTAGTGCTGGGGCCACATGAATGTAAACGAACGGGACCAAGCTCCTTACCAATCTTTGATGTCACCGGCACTACAAATTGCTCAATCAGCTCAGGGCTGACCATGCAGGATGAACATTCGCCTACGTGCACCTCGGTTATGGGTAAATTGGCTATTTCCGAAAAATGCCGACACAAGACAACGAAGGCCTCTGCGATCCAGTGCATGATTTCCAGGCAGCGCTGTGGTCTGGTCATCATATCTACAAAGACAGTTTCACCCATCAACTTCTGGGCAGAGGTCATAGCTCCGTGTATTGCGGCCCGGCCGGATATGTCCCAGAAAAAGGGCGGTATAGGACATAGCTGCTTCCGGGAATCACTCTGCACTCGGCGAATTTGCTCGTCGAAAAAAATAATGAGCGGGTGATCAAGCAGACTACCAGGCTGAGGTAAGTCGCAAAGCTCTCTGTCAGCCAGACAATTGGGCGTGATGTCGGCGTCTTTGTCGTCCTGAGGGATGAAATCAGCACCCAGCAACATCCCCAGAATCATATTCGGCTGAATACCACCAATCTGGATCTGGTCCTTGTTCCAATAATCAATCTGACCCAGATTTGACTCCGAATAGAAAAGTCGCATATCGCCAAAGTGTTCCGATGCATATTCATTGCACAGAGAATCAACGGCGTAGCGTTTATCCGGGTCAAAGTAGTAATCGCGGTCAAACTTTACACCCAAAGATCCGGCCATCCATGCTTTTGAAAGTGTGCCTGAGATTGTAATCATTTCTGCTTTCTTGTATCGAGAGCAAAGCGGGGCTTTCTGGTCATCCACTTTCCTCGAGTAAAGTCTGGCACCTTGACCGGAACACTACCCCTGGCAATCGAGAGCTCGGAAAGCGGTCCGTGCACACACATAATGACAGAGTCATAAACATCGATAGGTGTTTGCGTTCTATTCTTGACGGCCTGGACGAAGAGCTTTAACTCGAGCATGTCAGTGCCGCCGTGACCGCCCAGAGCAGGCTCCCAGGTCCAGGCGTGTCGATATTTCTCGTGATAAGGTGGAAATGGTTCCCATTCATGATATTTCGGACTCATACCCTTAATGTAAATAGCGTCTCTTTGTTCGTTGTAGAGGCCTCGAGTGCCCTGAATAAGCCATCGATTATCGTATGGCCTGGGTAGCTGCATATCGTAATTGATAACGATAGATTTTCCCTTTTTAGTCCGACCGACCGTTGTCACGATGTCACCCTGAGCGAATTTGCGCTTAGCGTTCGGATGGTCAGGTCCGAATTTTTCGGCGAAATACTCATTGATGCCGACCGCGTCCGTCGAGGTAGAAGTAACGTAGTCGAAGACGTCCCCGCAGTTGATGTCCATCCAACTAATCACGGGTCCCAACTGGTGAGAGGGGTACTGGTCACGGTTGTGATTTATAAGATATTTGGCTGGCCAGCGAGCCATACCGGTCCGACTATCGAAGAAAAAGTGGTCAATACAATCGTGGGAGTGGGCACAGTGACAATGCACGATTTCGCCTAATAAACCCTTACGAATCATGTTCAGTACGGCCAGATTGTCGCTCCGGAAGCTCCAGTTTTCCAGCATCATACAGGGGATGCCTGTCTGCTCGGATGTATTGACCAATTCCCAGCATTCTTCGAGGGTATAGGCCGCAGGGACCTCGACCCCGGCATACTTGCCGGCCTTCATAGCATAAACGGCCATTGGCGTATGCCATTCCCAGTATGTGGTGATAATGACGGCGTCTATATCGTCACGATCAACCAGCTTCTTCCAAACGTCTTCATCACCGCAGAAAATATCGGGCTCGGCAAGGTTTGCCCGGACGACTTGCTTCTGGGCAGCTTCAGCTCGTTTGGGATAGATGTCGCACACCGCGCGGATTTCAACGTCATCTTTCATATTTAAGAAGTTGCTCAGCAGGCTATTGCCGCGGCCGCCCATACCGATTATCCCGATGCGAACCTTCTCGATGGGGGGCAGTTCAATCTCATTGGCAGCATTTGATTTCGGTTGTGAAGCGGAAGCAGTCAGCCGCACGCCGCCAAGGGCGGCACCAAGGCCAACTGTGGTGCTGGTTTTCAGAAATTGCCTGCGGCTGCTTTCTTTAGTCATGGTCGTTTCTCCAAAATGTAGCTCTGGTGCTCCTATACGGACAACATAATTCACGATTTATCTACCAGGTCACTAACTATCACCGGCTTGCCTGATTGGGCCGAGAGGTCAGCCGCAAAGCAAACAGCCTGAGTATAGGCTGCATCTTCAAGGTCGGGATACGGTCGTTTGTCGTCAATTATGCAATCAAGAAAGTGTGAAACTTCACCCTCAAAAGGATGATGGGCGACGTCAGCACTGTCCGGCAGGATGCAGGGAATTTTCAGAAAGTTATTCTGTCCGGGAAAAAGCTTGGGGGCAAAAAGTTCATTGTTGCGGAGCGTGCCCTCGGTCCCATATATCCCGATGTTGAACCTATAAGGCATTTGTGCATCGAAGGTCGTTGTACTGCGTCCGAGCTTTCCATCCTTAAATTTAACGTTGACTGAAATTGTACCCGGATATTCTATGGGGTTCTCGGTTTTCACCTGATAAGCGCAAACCTGTTCGGCTTGGCTCCGGGCAAACCAACGAAGAGCATCTATTGCATGGCAGCCTCCGGTTAAGATTGCCGTTCCACTCTTTTCTTGACTACCATACCATTTCTCTTCGGGAGTCATCCATATCCGGTGCATATAATCGACCTCCACCATAAAAATATCACCGAATACACCCTGCTCGATAAGGCGGTCAATAGTCATCAGCAAGGGATTCCAATGCAGTACGAAACTTACTATTGTTTTGACCTTGTTTTTTCTCACCACTTGGCGTTGTTTGGATAAGTCTTCCGGAGTCAATGCTGCTGGTTTTTCGATGATAATATGTTTGTGGGCTTCTGCAGCAGCAACGACGTATTGCGTGTGTACATTATGCGGCGTGCATACCACTACAATATCCACGTCATTTTGCTCAAGCATCTTAGAAGCGTCAGTTTCGATGGTGCACTTTAAGCCGTAGCGGTCGCGGTATCTTTCTGCGTTCGCGGGATTCCGGCTAACCAGGGCACGCACTTCGGAGCGTTTGTCTTTTTGAAATGCCTTTATATACTCCTCTGCCACCGAGCCACAACCAATAATCCCAACGCCAAGTCTGTTCATATTCTGCTTCCTCTCTTTTTAGTGGCCGTCACGCCTGTAAGCCCTAAGGACTCCTTTCGGAGAAGCGTGCGTATCCGCATATATTTCTCTTTGCCAATATCCACCTTCGCGAGGCGACGAAGCCGCTTCAGTTTGGGCCTTCGCCGAGACGAGCTGATTAATCTAACGTTTGATGACCGGCGTGAGAACGATATTTCGGTAATTGATGGCCGTGTGGTCACCTTGTAGATATATGGGACCGGGCCTGAATTCATCCGACCACAACGCGCCGCCGGTGCAGCCCAGAAGCGGCTCATTGTCAATAATCCTCTTGCCGTTTAGTTCCACTGTTACATGGCGATCCACGAGCGTGATATTCATGGTCTGCCACTGCCCGCCCGGCTTCTCAGCACTCACACTGGGTGTAATTCGACTGTAAATCGCTCCCATGTTATGCGAATCGAGACCCCTGCCGTACGAATTGCTGACCTGAACCTCGTAAATACCTCGCAAATAAATCCCGCTGTTACCCCTCTCAGGAACGTTCACTTCTAATTTGAGGTTGAAGTCCTCGAACTCAGCTACGGTGCGAAGGTTGCCATAGGAAATACGACGTTTTCCCTCCTGCCGAACCGGCCTATTGACGAGAACCCCATCTTCCACCGACCAACCATTAGTTTGCCTCGGATTGGTCAGCTTCCACCCGTCCAGATTGGTTCCATTGAACAGTACAATCGGTTTGCCGTATTTGACCTTAGACAGGTCCGGCTTCGGAGGCAGAGGAGGAATCCGTTTGCCGGTGAATTCACTCCTGTTAACACCCTTTCCATTCGAGCGTGGCCGGATTTGCGTTAATTGCAGGGTGTCTCCTGAAACCTTTGCAATAATTGTTTCCGTAAACGTATGCGTCCGGATAACTTCGCCCTTGGCGTCTTTGCGTTCAACTTTACGAAGACGGGTGATGTTCAGGATGTCACCGTCTATATAGACACTATCAACAGGGACCACGCTACCCCCGCCCCATAGGATGCTTGCGTCCAAATATCCATCCTCCTGCGTGACACCCAGCCAACCGGCATCTCCGCCGGGAATTGTCAACGCCCAGTGTCCAATATAAGGATTAGCGGTTTCATCGGCCCAAACCGATACACAGGCAGTCAATAAAGCGAAGAAAATCAGGGTGTAACGAATGCTTTTATTCATAGTAGTTAACCTTTCACAATATTAGAAAGCAAATCAAAAAAGTAACAAACTCCTCTTATGCCATTGTAGAACAGTTTTTATCTGAGATTTCTTTTTTGTCGCTGCTCAGCTATCCTGACACATCGGGACTGAGCCTCAATTCCAGTTAGAATACCAGGTCTTTATTGGAAATTCAATACAGAAATACATCCATCTCGATAAGAAACAATCCCTATCGTTTTGCTTTGCAAAAGCGAAGCAGCAGGGGGATAAAGTTATCGTATGCAGTTATTTTGTCTTTTCTACATTTTTTACAATAAAGAACTGGTCGTTGAGTATTTTTCTGAATAAGGTGAGGGAGGAATAGAAGGTTACAATCCTTGCGTCTATCGCGAAGAGAAAGAGAGTTTCACGCGTGCAATTTTGCACTTTGACTTCCAGTTGTATAGGGAGTAAAATAAGTGTTTGTGATTCATAAGAGGCTTGGTATGTCTGGAGGTTATATGATGAAGGACGTTAAAACTGACCGCCGTAAGTTCTTGAAAGAAGCGATTGCCGCTGCTGTGGGGACGATGAGTTTCCCTTATGTTGTTCCTTCGTCAGCTTTAGGCAAGGACAGTAATGTGGAGCCAAGCAGCCGGATTACCATGGGCTTCATCGGAGTGGGCGGTATGGGTACGAATAATATGAGGGCGTTCCTAAGTCAGCCCGATGTACAGGTTGTCGCTGTCTGCGATGTCGTAAAAGCCAGCAATGAGTACGGCCACTGGTATAAGAAAGGGTGGCAAGGCCCATGGTTTGGACGGGAACCCGCCCGAAAAATAGTCGAAGACCATTATTCTCGAAAGCCCCAATCCGGTGGGCGAAAAAACTGTGATGCATACAATGATTTTCGTGAACTACTTGCGCGAGATGATATTGATGCCGTTTGCATAACCACGCCCGACCACTGGCATGCGATCCCTGTACTAATGGCTGCCGCGGCCGGCAAGCATATCTACTGTGAGAAGCCCATGAGTCTAACGATTGCTGAAGGTAGGGCTATGGCTGAAGCCGTTCGGCGCTGTGGTGTCATTTTCCAAACGGGAACCCAGCGGCGGTCAAGCCAACAATTCCGGTTCATTTGTGAGCTTATACGCAACGGGCGAATTGGCCAGCTCAAGAGAGTCATTACTAACATAGGAGCAAACAACAAGGAAGCTCCTTCTAAAGACTGGCAGCCTATGCCTGTGCCTGATTGGCTGGATTACGATATGTGGTTAGGCCCAGCGCCCTGGGTTCCTTACCACAAGGACCGCTGCCTTTATACTTTCCGTTTCGGCCTTGATTATTCCGGCGGCCAGACGACAAACTTAGGGGCGCATGCAATCGACGTTGCCCAATGGGCCAATGGTACAGACCATACCGGGCCTATCGAAGTGGAAGATTTAGGAGGCGAATTCCCCACAGATGGTCTGTTCACTACGGCCACCAAGGTACATTTTCGGGCCCGGTACGCTAATAATGTCGAACTGATTTGCAGAACTGAGGAGGACGGTCCTTTGCGTTTTGAAGGTACTGACGGTTGGATTCAGATACAAAATGACGAGCTCACATGCAATCCAGAATCGCTGAAAACTTCTGTGATTGGGCCGAATGAGACCCACCTTTATCAGAGCGACGATCATCACCGCAATTTCATCGATTGTATTAAGGTGCATCGGGAAACGGCTGCGCCGGCTGAAATCGGCCACCGCTCCGTAACTATCTGCCACCTTGGCAATATAGCTATGACACTTAAGCGCAGACTGCTCTGGGACCCTGAAAAGGAACGTTTTATCAACAGCGAACAGGCCAACCGAATGCTGTCACGGTCTATGCGCAGCCCGTGGCACCTGTGAGACAGAAGGCAGAAGACAGAAAACAGAGGACAGAGGAAAGAACTGACTTCTGTTTGAGGAAGGCTCACGCGAGACCCGAAGGATGAGCCAATACTTATATTTTTTGGTTTTGGGCAAGCTCAGCTCACTTTAGTCTCCGTCGCAATTGGTCAAGTAACTGCGTGCTTAGCCTGGAGCCGGCCAATTCGCTGGCACCGCGAAATCGAATTTGCTGGCTTTCCAGGTTGCCGCCCGGCAGCTTGAAAATGACATCTACGTAGCCGGCGCCGCTTTCATCTCGCCGGGCCTCGCCGACTGCAACCGCCCATTGGCTCGCTGTCGCATCGGCTGCTGCTGTGGCAAGTCGTTCTATTCTTTGGCCGTGGGATGTTATTTCGGTCCAATCATCGTCGCGTACGTGGAGCAGGTGACGCAATTGCTCCATAGTGGGAGCAACATAGGCCCCGGTCAAGACCTGCTGTGCCCCTTCGGCGTTGCTCAGCGCTGCAGCCAGACTCCCGCCGCTGCTGACTTCCGCCAGCACCAGCGTCGCGCCGCGCGCTTCAAGCAATTTTAATATGTGCTCCTCCAGGGAGATTTCGCCATCAGCATAGATATATTCGCCTAAGTGCTCCGTTATCTTATGCTTTAACTCTTGGAGCCGTGCTCTATCTCGCTGTGTGTCGTTTGGCAGCGAAAAGGTAAAATCCACCCGGCCGCCCTGGAACTGCGAGGAAACCGTAATATCGGATGCTAACGGCACATGGTCACTAAGCGTCTGGTCAATCTGGGACTGGCCAAGGCCCACAAACCGCAGTGTCAGTGAGCATCCGGGCAGTCGTGTGCCGAATCGCTTGCTCAAATACGGTACCAGCTCATCGCTGACCATAGCCTGCAATTCGTGCGGCGGGCCTGGCAGCGCTACGATTACAGTGTTGGCCAATTCAAAGACGAGGCCGACGGCCGTACCGTTGGGATTTTTAAAATAGCTGCCCCGTGTTGGCACCTGGGTCTGCCGGCGCAAGTTAAGGCGAAGCTGAGCAGGTGAGACGCGGAAACGTCGGGCCATATCCTGCAGCACCTCTGGGTTTTCTTTTAGCTTGATTCCCGTGAAGTCGGAGAGCGTCTGGCGGGTGATGTCGTTGTCGGTCGGACCGAGGCCTCCGGTGACAATTACCAGAGGCGCTTTGTCCGTTGCGTAGCGAAGCGCCTCTTTGAGGTCAGCCGGCTTGTCATCGACACTCATCGAGCCGACGCATTGCAGGCCTAACGGGCGGAGGGTTCGAGTGATGAAGTATGTATGCCCATCTGCATAGACGCCCGATAGCAATTCCCCGCCGGTAACGACTATCATGTATCGTGTGGGCTGGGCAGACCATTCATTGAAGCTGGTGATGCTGACAATCTGTTGAGGAACACCAGTCTGAGCCCCGACTTGTCGGGGACCAAGGCAAATCGACAAAGCAACTGCGAGTGATATGGATACATACGCTTCTAACAAGCGTACTGCCATTCGTGTCTTTATGTGTTGTTCCATTGGATATAAGCTCCTGGATTTATTGTTGAAGTCTTTTGTTTTTGTTTTCTTTAATTCTACACTATATGGATTATAATAACAAAGTATCTGAAACGTACAGGATATTGCAGAAAAATGAGTTGGACAGATTCACAAGCAACAAACTCAATGAACCGACGGAGTTTTCTTGTATCCACCGGGATGGCTGCTCTCGGAGTGACCACAGGAACCTTTGCGGATGGTGTGAGCTACAAACGGAAAGAAGCTGTAAATGATAAGCCACCTGCTGACTGGCTGAATACGCCGGTTGAGTTCTCGCTGTGTCCATTCTGGTTCTGGAACGATGAGCTTTCGGAAAGAGAAATTGCACGCCAAATTGAAGATTTCCGGGCGCATGGTGTTTATGGATTCGTGATTCATCCACGGGCGGGACTGCCCAAAAGCATTGGTTGGATGAGCAAGAATATGATTGAGCTCATGCGTTTTGCCATTGAACAGGCGGCCAAACACGGTATGTGGGTTGTACTGTACGATGAAGGTATGTATCCGAGCGGCTCGTCCAGCGGACAGGTTGTTGAAGAGAACGCTGCCTTTCGGACACGCGGTCTTTTTGCTATTGACCTTGATGAGACAGAAAGAAACACGGATAAATATGACATACATATCGGCGCAAACGGCGAACCAGAACTGACCCAGGGCCAGAATCTGGTGGCCATTATTAAACGCAGGCAAAACGGACATCGGATAGCAGTTATTGATAGGGCTATCAGGCCAGGATATTCTATCATTCGTGGGCTGCACTTTCTTGAGGACAATCCGCCGAGGCGAGCGAACCATAGGGAGGTCCCGGAGAATACGCCGCCCGCAGCCGATATTCTTAATCCACAGGCTGTGGCGTGTTTTATCCGCCTGGTATATCAGCGCTACTATGATGAATTTAAAGAGCATTTCGGCAAAACAATCCATGCCATATTCACGGACGAGCCGTCTTTCTTAGCCAAACGCTCCGAGCGAGGTGCCGTACCCGGCACAACGGGCATACTCGAACACGTGAACAGATTTCTTGGCTATGATTTCACAACCCACCTTCCCGCACTCTGGTACAAGGATGAACCCAATGCCGAACAGCATCGAGCCGATTACTTTCGCGCATTACAAGCAAGACTTGAAGAGACGTTTTACAGGCAAATCTATCAATGGTGTGAGTCTCACAATATTGCTCTGACCGGTCATCCAGCCGCCCCTGACGATATCGGACATCTGAGATATTTTCATATACCGGGACAAGACATTGTCTGGCGTTATATCGAGCCGGGCAAAGCCAGCGCTTTAGAGGAGCCTCAATCTACTCTGGGCAAGTGTGCCTCTTCAGCTATGCTCCATCTCGGTCGAAGACGCAACCTGAATGAATGCTGCGGAGCGTACGGACACAATTTTACTTTCGACGAGATGAAATGGCTGACCAACTGGCTGATTGTACGTGGCTGCAATATGCTGGTTCCACACGCCTTTTACTACTCGATTCGCGGCCCCCGTATTGATGAGCGTCCACCTGATGTCGGCCCTAATAGTCCCTGGTGGGGACAGTATAAGCCCTTTGCCGATGCGTGCCGCCGTCTGTGCTGGCTGAACACTGACAGCAAACACATTTGTGCACTTGCGATCCTCGGCCTCAATGACTACTTGCCGTGGCAAGCCGCAAAGATTTGCTTTCAGAACCAGCGTGATTTCAACTACCTTGAAGCCAGACACTTATGGGAAGATGCTCATGTTGGAACCGACGGTATTCATATCTCAGGTATGCACTATAAGGCACTAATTGTCGAATTTGACTCACCCTCAAAAGCAAAAGAAGCGCTGCAAGTTTTAGAGCGTGCCGGCCGTCTTATCCGTTGGGGAAAAGACGATGGTGAGACGTTACTGCTCCAGAAAATTAACAGCCTGATATCAATGGATGTCAGTATTACACCCGCCATCCCAGATCTGCGGGTACGACATGTTGTAAAAGATACAGTTCATTACTACATAGTTTTCAACGAAGGTCAAGAGCACATCAAATTCAGGCTGACAACCTCTACCAAAGGGCAGCGATTCTTACTTGAGCCCCAAACCGGGAGACAGAATACGATTGATTCGGATGCATTACTACAGATGCAACCTCATGAGCTGAAAGTACTAAAGGTTGCGAATTCATAGCAAATTTCGATAAAATGCTCATCATATTTATACATAGTTCCTCTTGAGTTAATTGATGTTGATAATCTTTTTAAGGAAACTCAATGAAGTTGCGAAAATTACTTCTGGCCTCGTTGCTGATTAGTTCGGTATCTCTGGCAGATGTAACTGACCGGAATCCGCCCAAGGCGGAGCAAGGAAGGAAAATCCAAAATAATACAGTAGAGTGTGACTTATCTTATGATTTCTTCGTGCCCGGAGAAACTTTCAGGATAAGTTTCATTGTCATACTTCCACAGACTATACCGGGTAAACAGAAGATTTTAAGCATAAAGTACTCCCCAAAACCATCAAGATTTTTCCACGAAAATGGAAACCGCTACGCCGAGTTTATCTTTGTTAAGCTTGAGAGGCGAATGAAAGTAGAAATAAGTATCAGGGCTGAATTGCTCAGATACGACCTGCTCACCGCGAGAGAAAAACGCGAACAAGACCTTTTCGAAGGCCCCGGGTTTGAGGACTTTCTAAAGCAGGAAAAGCATATAGAAAAAGACGACCCCCAAATACAAGAAATCGCAGAAAGCATAGAAGGTCAAACTGAAATAGCCATAGTGAAAAACATATATAACTACGCCATTGATAATTTGGAGTACACCCTCCATGGAAAAAAAGACTGGGGTGCAGTCAAAGCTCTCCAGCAGAAAAAGGGTGATTGTACCGAGTACTCTGACCTGTTCGTTGCTATATGCAGGGCAAAGAACATTCCTGCCAGGGTCGTTACAGGGTACACGATGCGATTCGATACCGATTCATCAAAACACAATTGGGCGGAGGTCTATCTGCAAAAGTACGGCTGGGTTCCTTTTGATCCGAGCGGTGGCGATGTAGAAAACTTCATATTCCGAAACAGAGCGTTTGACAGAATGAGACCGGTTTACCTCTATCTTACTAACATCCGCAACGATGAAGTACTTGATAACTATCATTTTGCCAGATATACGTACTGGGGTGACAGAGCCAGATTAACAGACTCAATTAAATTCAAGCAACCTTCCCCGCCCTTCCGAAAGACCCAGTGACATTCCAGCAGCTCAGGAACGGTTTTCAATAGACCGAGGTCGGCCAAAGTAATTCTCTTGGCTTGACAACAGACGTTTGAGGGCGTATATTGTTCATAATTAAGATTCGGAAGTTACTTACTTTTTTATTAAGGACTGAGTTATGAAATCACAAATTGATCGCCGTCGTTTTCTTCAAAGAAGTGGGATTTTCTTTGCAAGTACGGCGGTGCCGACATTATTAGGCCGGCTGTCACTTGCCAATGCGGAAGAATTCAAAGGCCGCTTCAGGAAGGCTGTTGGGTTCATGATGATAGAAGAGGACCTGTCGGTCGAAGACAAGCTGAGATTGGTGAAAGAAGTCGGTTTCGAGGGCGTCGAGACGCCCACGCACCTTCTCGACAAGAAAACACCAGAGCCGAGGATTCTGGCCCGTGCCAGCGAGAAAGTGGGGGTCCGCGTGCACGGCGTAGTCAACTCAAGCCATCACGATCTTACAGGTGCCATTGACGAAGCTGTGTTATACGGCGCGACCTCGGTCCTCTACATTGTCCGGCCGGACCCCAAGGGCTCGTTCATAGAGAATTACCGGCGCACGCAGGAGACAATTCGGCGGGCCATTCCATACGCCGAGAAAAAACGCATCCACATTTTGATTGAGAACGTCTGGAACACCTTCCTCATTGAGCCGCTGACGATGGCACAGTACATCGATGAGCTTGACAACCCATACGTAAAGGCGTATTTCGATGTGGGAAATGTGGTTCGCTGGGGGTTCCCTCAGCACTGGATCGAAGTCCTCGCCGAACGGATTGTCAAGATACACATCAAGGAGTACAACCTGAAGGTTGCGATGAATGAAGGGATGAGCAAGGGCTTTGATTGCCCGCTCGGGCAGGGCAGCATCGAATGGGACAGGGTGCGCGAGGAATTAAAGAAAATTGGCTACCGGGGCTGGGCCACTGCCGAGGTGAACGGCGGGAATCGCCGGCGCTTGGCCGAGATATCTCAGCAAATGGATCAGGTCCTTAATCTATGAGTGCCTGCACCCCCGTGCTTTCTTGCGAAAGCAAGAACGGGGGTGGCGCAGGCACAGGTGCCCGCGCTACATAAATGATTTTCGAGGAGCACGCTGCCAATGATATGGATACATACGCTTCTAACAGGCGTATCGAAATACCAGACTGTTCTATCGATTGTCTTTGTAATGGCATTGGCTGGCACCGCTCGGGTCAGGGCGGAATCGCATCAGAAAGCAAATAGTGAAGCTGTGCCCAAAGGCCTTATCCTGGACCTTGACGCGGATCGAGGGACCAAAGTGGTAAACGGACGAGTCACATCCTGGGAAAATCAGGTGGACTGGAAGGTCAAAACCTTCGTAGCGACGAGAGACGCTAATCACAAAAAGGGTACCGGACACCCTACGCTGAAAGAAAAAGTGGCAGCCATTGGTGGTCACAATACCGTTGTATTTAAACGACAGGAGCTCATCAATAGCAATGAAGACGCATTTGACCATCTTATAACCGGCAGTGGCTACACGTGGTTTGCGGTGATTTCGGTTTACTCCCAGGTATCCGGTCTCAAGGATGTGAATTCATTCTTTGGGAATTTGAGAAATGGTGAAAAATATGAAGGATTTTGGGCGGGGCTAAAGGATGATAACACGCTTTGGATGGGTTCTCGAAACGGCATCACCTTTGGCCGGTGGGATGAGAACAACCCTCAACTTCTCGGCCCTAAACTAAAAGAGAATCGCTACTATATAATCGCCTCTCGCATGGGCGCCGGCACAGAGAAAGTCACCATCGAGCTCTTTGTCAATGGGACCAAACCAGTGGCGTCCAAACCTTTCCCCGTCAATCCAAAGGCGAACTCGTCCAAAATGGCGATTGGACAGGAACGTGATGCAACAAACCATCCGGGCCATGAGTCCTTCGACGGTGAGCTGGCCCGCTTGCTTATGTGGGATCGTCCACTGAGCAACAAAGAGCTTGAGAAAACACTGTCTTTGTTGAAAAAAACTTACGTGTCGTCCCCCCGATAAACCTCATCCCGCAGGCAGACTAAATCAGAACCGATTTAATCTGTGAATCGCCTTCATAAGAACGGATGCCTGCACCTGTGTTTGCCTCGACACCTGTACCCGCGTTTTCTGTGCGGGCAGCACAGGTGCGGGCAAAGGTGGCGCAGGCACAGGTGATGAGGCATTCCGCCGAAGGCGGACCTATGGCGGATTGGTAAATTTCCGCGTTTCGGTGGGTTCGTGACAGTAGAACCTGCAAAGGAAGCAAAAATTAGTTGAAAGTTTGGGACGGATTTGGTAATCTAATAAAATCAGGAACTTTGGTAAGATTATCAAATTGTGTACATGTAATCATGAAAGGGGGTTGCCCTCCAGAGCAGTTTAGGCAAGCTGCTTAATGAGGAGGTCTCATGTTGTGCCTCAAATGTTTCCTGACCGGTGAGGGACGAACTTTATGTTGAACAATACTAACAAACTCGCTCTTGGTGCAAATGCGGATATGTATGCCTCTCCGAAAAGGGTCCTTAGGACTTGTAGGCATGTCGATAGACACGTCAACCGGCTTGCCGCGATGCGTCGCAGCGGGCATCTTTGGTTGCTAATTCTTATTGGCTGTTGGCTTCTTCCGGTATTTATTCTCCCAACTAAAGCGTATGGACACGATTGGCCTATGTGGCGATACGATGCGGGACGCCGTGCAGCATCACCCGAGGAGCTGCCAGCACAGATGCATCTGCAGTGGGTTCGTGTGATGGCCCCTCCAAAACCCGCCTGGCCAAAAAGTCAGGATAGGCTACAGTTTGATGCCTCATACGAACCCGTTGTTGCGGGAAAGACCATTTTCATTGGCTCAATGGTCTGCGACCGTGTAACAGCCTATGACACAGAGACAGGGATAGAGAAGTGGCGTTTCTATACCGATGGGCCGGTGCGTTTTGCGCCCGTGGTATATAAAGACAAGCTCTACTTTGCCTCTGACGATGGATATCTCTATTGCCTGGATGCCAAAAATGGTTCTCTTGTCCGGAAGTTTTCCGGTGGTCCCGCCCAGAACAAAGTGATTGGCAACGACCGACTGATAAGCATGTGGCCCATGCGGGGCGGGCCGGTTCTATATGAGGGGAAGATATACTTCGCAGCCAGTATTTGGCCTTTTATGGGTACCTTTATCCACGCAATCGAAGCTGAGACCGGAGAGGCCATCTGGACCAATAGCGGCAGCGGTGCGACTTACATCTTGCAGCCACATAGCAGTCCGGCCTTTGCCGGTGTGGCGCCGCAGGGTTATTTGGTGGCTACGAAGAACAAATTGCTGGTATCCGGCGGCCGTTCCGTACCTGCTGCTTACGACCGCCATACAGGACGATTTCTATACTATCATATGAACAAGTATGGCAAAACCGGTGCGTGCGATGTTATGGCCTCGGGCGACCATTTTTTCAATCGTGGGGCCATATACAAACTCTCCGACGGTATTAGAATCTCCAGGGCGCCGGCATCTGTAATAGCAGATGAAGTTATCATCGGCAAAAGATATAATTCAATTATGGCTTACAAGCTTGAGCCGGGGGCAAAAAAAGCTGAGAGTTTATGGCAGGCAAAGGTCCCATCTGAGCTCAAGAGAATATTCTTGAAAGCCGGCTCACGTTTGTATGGCAGCGGCGAGAAAGGTACTATTTTCGCCGTTGATATTCCTTTGAACAATGGTCAATCCAAGGTCTCGTGGCAGGCAAAAGTAGAGGGCGAGGTATGGAACATGCTGGCAGCGGACGGCAAGCTTTTTGTCATTACTCTCCAGGGTAAACTTTACTGTTTCACAGACAAAAGAACCAAGCCAAAGCATTATTCATTGAAAATCGAACAACTTTCGCTTGAGTCCCCTCAATGGAAAAATGAGGTCAGGCAAATATTGGAAATGACAGATGAAAGAGACGGGTACTGCCTGCTGCTTGGCATTGGCAACGGCGAACTTCTCGAGCAGTTAGTAAGCCAATCAGAATTACATATTGTCGTACTCGACCCTGACTCCGGGAAGGTTGAAGCAATACGCAGGAGGCTTGACGAGGCAGGACTGTATGGAACCCGAGTCGCTGTTCATGTCGGTGATATTACAACAATGCTACTTCCACCTTATATAGCTAATCTGGTGGTATTAGAAGACCAAAGTCAGAATTCGGCTCTGTCCTCTGTCCTATTTGAGCGTGTTTTTCATTCGCTTCGCCCTTACGGGGGAACAGCCTGCTTTTTGGCCCCACAAAGTGAGCATATTCAAATTATGAGGCGGGTGCTCGAATCGAAACTGCCTGGCTCTCAGATTACAAGTTCGGGTGATTTTATTATGTTGACCCGGGCCGGCCCACTAACCGATTCGGCCGATTGGACCCATCAGTACGGCGATTCGGCCAATACCGTGATGTCTAAAGACAAGAGGGTAAAGGCTCCACTCGGACTTCTATGGTTCGGCGGCCCTTCCAATGACAAGATATTGCCGCGTCACGGACACGGCCCATCTCCACAGGTTGTTGGGGGACGACTTTTCATTGAAGGGCGGGACATGCTCCGGGCGGTTGACGTCTATACCGGCCGGCTACTTTGGGAAAGAGACTTTACGGACATGGGCAAGTACTACGACAATACCAGCCATCAGCCTGGTGCTAACGAGATTGGAAGCAACTATGTCTCTGTTTCGGACGGCGTGTACGTAGTATATGGGGACAAAATCCACGTGCTTGACCCGGCCTCGGGCAGGACCTCGAAGGAATTCTCGATGCCGCACGAAGACAGGCCTCGATGGGGCACAATTGCGGTCTGGGAAGATATACTGCTTGCAACTGCCTCACCGATTAACATTCCGCTCACGGACAAACCGGTGCGCACAAAGCTCCCCGAGAACATTCAACCAATCATTAAAAAGGGAGCCGATTGGCAATACTTAGCCGGTACTCATCCGAATAGTGCATGGACACAGCCGGATTTCAACGCCGAAACATGGAGGACTTCAGCGGCGGGTTTCGGCTACAATTATAAAGACAACAAGACGGTGCTGAAGGATATGAAAGACCATTATACTGTCGTGTATATACGCAAGTCATTCAACATACCTGAGCCGGAGGATATCCAAGAATTGGGATTGGTGGTCAAGTACGATGATGCCTTTATCGCCTACCTCAACGGCAAGGAGGTCCTCCGCGTGGACGTCTTCAATGGCAGCGGAGCTAAGGCTTCGGATATAGAAAAACATGAACATAAAGGCTGGGAGTATTTCAAGATAGACAACCACAGTAGTCTTTTGCGTGAGGGAACAAATTTGCTGGCCATCGAAGGGCATAACCGGAAAGTTGACAGCAGCGGTTTTACCCTCAATCCTTATCTGGTCGTCCTCCGAAATGGGAAACCTGGTGTGAATAGGAACATCGAAACCCCCGGCTTGAACGATGTCTCCGGGATAACGGTCAATGCAAACTATGCTTCCGGCAGCAAGATGCTCGTTGCCATGGATAGGCACAGCGGCAAAATTCTCTGGAAACGCGACGCAGAATACTCTTTCCGCCACAACACCATTGCAATGGCAGCCAACAAAGTCTTCTGCATCGACGGGATGAGCACAGCCAAGCTGGCCTACTTTAAACGCCGAGGGCTCGACTTCGAGAAAGAACACAGGTTGTATGCATTAGATGCTTGGACGGGAGAATTGCTTTGGAAGACCAATGAGGGCGTTTTCGGTACATGGCTCGGTTATTCAGTAGAGCATGATGTTCTGCTCCAGGCAGGCAGCCGATCCAGGGACCGGGCAAGGGATGAGGCGGACAAAGGCATGGCTGCTTACAGGGGCTCGGACGGCGAGGTACTCTGGAGGATTGATGACAGTTATAAGGGCCCCCCAATACTCTATCGCGACTGGGTAATAACACAGAACAATGGTGGCACTGGTTCTGCTGCCGCTGAGGCAAGTGTTCTTGACCTGCTTAGCGGCAAGACCATCATGCGCGAACACCCGATGACCGGCGATATGGTTTCCTGGAAGTGGGTTCGCTTCTACGGGTGCAACACGGCAATAGCCAGTGAAAACCTGCTGACTTTTCGGTCGGCCTCAGGGGCGTTTGTGGACTTAACCAGGGGGCAAGGTACGGCCAGCATCGGTGGGTTTAAGTCCGGCTGCACATCGAATTTGATTATCGCCAATGGCGTGCTTAACGCCCCCGACTATACGCGGACGTGCATATGCAGCTACCAGAATCAGGCATCACTTGCCTTAGTCCCCATGCCGGAGGTTGGGTATTGGACTTTTGACTATTACCGGGTTCCAAGTTTGGCGACCCCGGTTAAGCAGGTGGGGATAAACTTTGGCGCTCCAGGCAACCGTTATGCTGAAAATGGTACGTTGTGGCTGGAGTTTCCAAGTATTGGAGGACCATCGCCGGATATTCCTGTTCGAGCCAAATATGAAAAACATCAGTGGTTCCGCTATCACAGCTCGCGAGTAAAAGGCAAGCATAACTGGATAACCGCCTCGGGTGTAACGGGGCTCAGGGAAGTCTCCATCCGCATGTTCCTTCAACCAGGCAGGAATGCATCAAAAGTTGACGCTTTCGATAAGCACATCGGCCGAATTCCTACCTGGCAGGAAGAGCAACTCAAGGGTGCTTTCGAACGGCCTCGACCTTATACTGTACGCTTGTACTTTGCTGAGACTGAGGAATACGGGATTGGTCGGCGTCTCTTCAATGTCTCACTTCAGGACAGGCAGGTCCTGGAAGCCTTCGATATCGTGAAGGAAGCCGGCGGACCAAATCGACCTGTGGTAAAGGAGTTCAAAGGAATTAACGTAAAAGATGATTTAAGGGTCACTCTTGCTCCTGTAATGGACTTGGCCATCCCTAACGGGACTGCCGAGCAAGCCGGTCCTCTGCTTTGTGGAATTGAAATTATTGCCGAAGGTTGGTAAGCTGTAGAAAAAACCTTCCGAAACGCGGCTCTGGCACGGCTGGTAGGATTGAGGGACCCCGCAAGGCGGGAACCCAAAGCCAATTAACGGAGGTCAATACAATGAAAACAAGTCTTTTTTTATTACTCTCTGCCATTTCCTTTGTCGTCGGCGCCGCCAGTATCTCATACGCCCTTGAATCTCGAAAAGATTTCTCACCTAAGCCGGATGAGCAGCAACTGCCCAAAGCCATGCATTCGGCAATGAAAGAATTGCCCAAGATAACGGTTGGGAAAGATAACGCTCACATAATAGGCAATGACAACAGGGCATTGCAGGCTGCGGTGGATTATATTGCCGGTCTCGGAGGCGGAACAGTCGAAATTGGCGAGGGAGAATATGTGATGTATGATTCACTTCATCTGCGGGCCAACGTAACAGTCAAGGGCAGGAAAGGCAAAACGGTCTTACGGAAGGCCGATGGGGCTGTATCTGCTCTGGCACTCGATGGTGACTTTGGTGAGCAGCAAATCACACTGGAGGACCCGAACGGCTTTGAGGTAGGTTATGGCGTTGCGATTTGGGACGATAGAGCCGGAGGATTCCATACCACCGTCGCCCGCATCACAGGGCGAAATGACAACACCTTCTCAATTGACAAGCCGCTCATGGCCGACTGCATGGTAAGCAACAAAGCCAAAGCCGCAACAGTCTTCCCGATAGTAAGCGGCTATCACATTGAAGGGGCGCGAGTTAAAGATTTCATAATTGACGGCAATAAGGACTCCAACGTCCACCTGAACGGCTGCCGAGGTGCGGGGATTTTCCTGTATCGGGCCTTCGGGACAGTCATCCAGGATTGTGTAGTGCGAAACTACAATGGGGATGGAATCAGTTTCCAGCAATCCAATGATGTTACTGTAATTGGCTGTCTTTGTGAGAATAATACCTATCTCGGCATACATCCCGGTAGCGGCTCCCAGCGTCCGCGTATTCGCAATTGTGCTGCCCGTGGTAACGGAACTGACGGTCTATTTTTGTGCTGGCGGGTTCGGCACGGATTATTCGAGGATAACGTTTTGGAAGGTAATGGACGATTTGGTATCTCCATCGGGCACAAAGATTCCGACAATCTTCTTCGCCGCAACATTGTCCGTCTGAATCGTCAAAATGGAGTCTTTTTCCGTAACGAAACACTGGGAATGGCCGCTCACCGCAATCGCCTCGAGGAAAATATCATCGAGAACAACGGTACAGGTGGAGAAGCGGCGGGTATTCGTATTCGAGGACAGACTAATAACCTGGTTTTCAAGAACAATATTATTCGTGACACCCGAGAAGATAATTCACAAAGCCAAACTGTAGGCATTCGAATCGAAGAGCAAGTCGGACAAGTAATTCTCGAAGGTAACCAGATAAAGGCCAAAACGGCAATTGACGATAGACGAGCGCCAAAATCAAAATAAGGCTTGCCTCGCTGATTTCCAACTATGCTTATGCTACCCATGGACGTTTACGATTATTCGATTCTGCAATGGCTTTAGGTTCCCGCCTTGCGGGGTCCCTCAGGGAAAGTTCCACATCCTGCTTTACCTGAAAGTCAAACATGCCTACACAAATGAAGTCTGCGCCATTGGCAAAAGCAAACTTGAATCCTTCCTCGGCGCTTTAAGTTAAAAAAATGAATTATGAATATCGAACAAGGAATGCAGAAGTTCAATTTTCTACATTCGAAATTCGATAATCTTTAGTAAGATTGAATTGACCGGATTTATTGGGTTCCCGCCTTGCGGGGTCCCTCACGCGGTATGCCCCTAAGCACATCGGTCGGAGCATAATCGTCTGTGAGAATCGGTCCTTTTAGCACATAATCGTTTTGCATTCCATCCTCTTCAATAATATCAGGAAGGTTCAGGATGAAATGCTTCTCCTCTTGCAGCCGCCTGGCTGCAGCCAATAAGTCTTTTTGAGTTAGCGGCTTTTCCCTTGCATCAACAATAACGATAACATTGCCACCGGAACCATACGAGTATTGATTGCGGAAGACGGCATTAAAAGTGCGCCGATGATAATGATAGGACTCAAAACCGGGCCGCAAATTACTAACAACAACACCATCTGAAGTTAAGAGCCCTTTAAGGCATTCCATAAATTCCTTGGTTGTTAAATGATAGGGAATGTACCCTCCTCTGAAAGTGTCCACGAAGATGATATCGTATTTCATTTTATCCCGTAATAATCGCCGCACCTGCACTCGTCCATCGCGAACATAGACCTTCATAAGATTATCTTCCCTGAAGCCGAAATACTTCTTGGCAACCGAAACAACATCAGGGTCAAGCTCAATATTATCAATCGGCACCTTGGGAAAATAATGATGAATCGCCATCGACAGGGTTCCTCCACCTAATCCTATAAACAGAATCCTCTTCGGGTCCTGTTTATGGGCAAACCCGGCGAACATGAGATTATAGTAGTACATCTCAAACTTCAGAGGCTGATGGATATTTATTACCGATTCCTCATAATCGCTGCCGGAACGCCGGAACTGAAGTCGCCGTATTTTTCCATCTTCGACTACGCGAATGTAGTGATACAAACTCTCTTTTTCCAATAGCACCTTGTATTCATTTTCGGAATAATCATCTTGCCCGAGGACAGACCCCCCTTGTTCTCCTTCGGCTGATGAGGCTTGAGAAATGACCCCTATTGAAATCGCGAAAATCGCAATCATCGTATATCTAAGTCCCATGAGTAAAAACCTCCTTTTTCTTCATCCCTTGAGCATACCACGTTGTTAATAATAAAAGGGCAATCAGCAATAATGCCCCTGCTGAAAGGAACAGGATTCGCTGAATACCCATCCAGGTATAAAATAGAACGAAGTAAGCAAACACCCGAAAAAACTACCTATTGTGGATATGGCATATAATGTGCCGGCTTTTATTCCGACACTCGCGACATCCTGAGTTACCAAGCGGACAGCGTATGGTGAAACAATCCCTAACAACATAATAGGGACAAAAAACAAAGCTATCGTGGCAAAAAGTGATCCCCAACGCTCGTGCAAGTCAAGCTCGGCAAACCATCCGCTGGCTTCCCTATTCCAAATTGCGACTGGTACAATAGAAATTGCTGCCATTATAATAATGAGCGCAAGGCAGAAACCATAAGGAAAACGCTGTGATAATAATCCACCTACAAAATAGCCTATGCTCAGAGCGGCCAGGAAAACGCTAATTACACTGCCCCAAACCCAAACCCCACTGCCGAAATCCGGCGATAGCATCCTACCGCCTACAATCTCAAGTCCCATTAAAACCCATCCGCATCCGAACACCGTAACGGCAACTCCGCACGTTCGCGACATACTCTATTTCCTAATTGACTTTTCCCATATAACAATCAGCATCACATTGCTGTAAAAAAGCTTTCGGCTGTCTGCCTAAAATGGTTCGAGCGAAGGAGATTGACATTGCCGATAGCCGCGCTCTCGAACTGCCTCTCAACGTCGAAGCGAATCAGACTGTTGGCCAAGGAGCAAAGCGCACCCTTCTCGTCCAGAGCCTCAACCAGGATACAGCAGAGGTCTTCGCCCTTAGCGGCCAGTCCCTTTTAATCAGACGTCAGGCGAATCGCCGCCGAGTCATGTGCGAGACAGCACTCCGTAAGGAGTTCTTCGGACTACCTTTATTGCTGAACCTTTCCAGTGGCTGCCCACTCCACACCGCGGACGATTATCCTCTGCACATTCGGATTCATCAGGGCCTTGCGGTCGTGACCGAATGCGTTATGAACCGTGCGACCCTTGCCATAATCCAAAGTGAAAATCAAGGGCTCGGTCTTCTTGCTCCAATCGGAATAGGCCTCCACCAGCACATCTATCTCGCCGGTCCCCTGCAGCTTTGCGTACAGCTCGTCGTCGGTCTTGAAGTTGTTTATCCCTGCGGTGATGGGATGTTCCTTGTTGACCACCTTGGCCTCGAAGACACCTCGCGGGCCGTGACCCGACGTGCCCATTACCCATTTCCGGCCGCAGAGCCTGCCGAATTCCTCCCACTTAGGGAACGAGGCGCTGGCCAGGTGCTGGACGAAGAAACCCTTTCCACTCTTAACGAAGTTCAGAAGGTTCTGCTGGGCCTGCTCGGGAATCGTACGCCTACGTTGGCTATAGATCATAAACACGATAACATCGTACGCCTTCAGTGCGGTTTCCGATTCGAGGATTAGCGGATCTTCGCATACCCTGACATCAAACCTCCCCGACGCCACCAGCGCTTCCCTTGTGGTCTCGGACATTTCTCGCCAGGGATGCGCTGACACATCGTCGCCGGTAATCAGCAGCACCCTAATCTGGGCGGGCCGCTGGTTCGCATCGGCTGCGATACAAAAACTCAGCGCCACAATACATATCAGAACCAGTACAAAAACTAAACGCCGCATCTCATTTCTCCTTTCTGTCAAAAAACCAAAGTTGCTGTCCACCCTGGACCCCGTGTGGAACAAAAAATATACGTGGCCTTTATGTTACAAAAACCATACCATACAATCCTTGAAAAATCAAGAGCTTATGTTATCCGACATTTCTCATATACACGAGTTAACATATAGAGGGCAGCTTTATTTTTCAGTATTCTTTCTGATTGCCTTCAATTCATGAAGCATTTGTTCTAATATTTGGCCCACAGATTTTTCAACAGGCTCGTTGGTTGTTAAAGATTCAGAAATTGGATGCAGCAATCGTAACTTTTCCCTAAGCCGGTTATGGAGTTTCTCATATTCAACAAGGCCGGCCATGTTTCCTTCGTAACCGGTGGCGGACTGCGATTGACCTGCTGTTTGTATCCTAATAGAACCTATGCCTAATATCCGGTCGTATAAGGTCCGCTGCAATATAAAATCAGTAACGGAACGATAAGGAATATTTTGGTGAGTCTTGGTGAGAATCCCCTTGTGAATAGTGACGCGGTCCTCCTGAATCAAATAGGATAGATTTCTTATCCATAATATTGCAATCGGATAGACTATAAGCCACATTACAAGGACGGCAATGACCGCAATTATCCAAATGACCGGTGGTGCATTTGGGTCCCCATCAGCGATGTAAATTATTGTATGTACAACGGAAACGCCCACCAAAATGAAAGCGGATACTGTCAAAAGAACCCAAACCGTCTTAGTATAAAGCTTTTTGTCTGGTTTAATCCTTTCTTCCATGGGTAATTACCTTTCAGATATGGCCACCTAATAATTATAATATTCTACAACATAATACCATTATCCACTATCGGTTAATAGCTCATCATCCGAGGTCTGAGCTTCTTCATAATAGATAGCGTTATGCAAAATTGAGGTTAGGCATATATTATTTAAGAAAATCAGGTTTTGGATTTTCTTAAATAATCAAATAACTACTTGCCACACAACAATTTACTGTTTGAAAAGAAAAAATTAAAGACAATTTTTTCTTTTCAAAGTATGCCTAACCTCGATTTTGCTGAAGTCTTAGTAATAGACGCAACTTACCCTGTCAAAAATCAAAAAATCTTTCTAAGTATCTATCCTAATAATCCCCTCGTCGGCCAGGGACCGAGCGAGTCGATTGTAGGATCAGAAATTTGCCGCTGATAGGTTGAATTGCCGTGATGGAGTGTATTATAATTATGGCAGACAAGCAAGTCTCATGATTAGAGAAATGATGAGGTACGTATTATGAAACAAATTGTAGTTTTTTCCATCTGTTTTGGTCTTGTGCCGGCGGTTTTGTCATTTGCTGGAGATTCGAAAACCAAACCACTAATGGAACAAATTGACATTAATGTTGGGGACATGAGCGGGCTAAGATCATTGCGACCGGTAACAGGTGGTGTTCCTCTTGTTTAAGGAGCTGCTCCAGACGATGCGTCTTTTGTCCTGTATGATGAGAATGACAAACCTACCTGTGCCCTCCCAGACATTGGTTCTTGCTCGATGGAAGGACCGAAGTGCCCGCTGGGTTCTGCTTGATTTCCAAGCTGAGCCTCCTCCTAACAGAACAGCGCATTTTAAGCTATCCTGGGGCAAGAAAGTCAAGACAGTTAATCCTGAATTTCCAGTGCAGGTAAATGGGCAGGAAAAGCCATCTATTAGAACGCGAAACATGGAGCTTTCACTGGTAAGAAACGCTCTGCTGCGAATTTCTAACCGGGTCGTTCTCAAACTTTTACTGACGGATAGCAGAGGGCAAAAATGCCACGCAATTATTGAATCAGTAGAAGTTCAAACAGAGGGTAAAATCCGTTCCACTCTGCTCTTAAAAGGCGCATTTCACAGCCCCGATGGAGAGCGCATTTTCGGTTTCCGAATGCGCGTTTCTGTTTTTGCCGGGCTGTCGAAAGTTTACCTTGAGCCGCAGATTTTGGTCAATTCGGGAAAAGGCGTAATCCAAAATATCCGTAGTTTGAAGTTAGAGGTAATTCCTCTGGACAGAATGCGCTCTGCCTCTATAGGCGGGGCACCTGGATGGAGTGGTAAACCAGCTTCGTCACTGCGTTTGTTCCAGGTTGATGATGAGAACTACCGGTTGGAAGGCACTGAAGGGAGAGGGTCAAAAGCTCCGGGGTGGGCCCAGATGAACGATGGAAAAGGGACTATAGCTATTGCCATTAAAGACTTTTGGCAGCAATGGCCAAAGAGCATAGAAGTAAATTCAAAAGGTTTAACGATAGGTTTGTTCCCCGAATTTGAAAAAGGTGCTTTTGACCACATGGAGCCTTGGTATAAGTATCAATATTTGTTCCAGGACAACTGCTATCGCTTGAGAACAGGTCAGGCGCCCCGCTGGCGGATATGGTTGGATTTGTCAGGAGACGGCATTTCTCTGGTAAAGTCTGCCAATGCTCCCCTGGTCCCATCGGCTGATCCAGCTCAGGCAATTGCCACCGGAGTATGGGGCTATGTTGCTCCTGCAGGAAGCTCGGGCATGAAAGAATATGACGATTGGGCGGAAAATCTTTTCGATAATGGTTATTGTCACTCAATCAAAGCACAACGCGACTATGGACAGATGAATTGGGGCGACTGGTTTGGTGAGCGCGGCTGTAATTGGGGCAATCACGAATATGATACAGCCAAACATATCCTGATGCAGTTTGCACGGACCGGGGATCCCAAATACTTCTACGTTGGGGATGCTGCCGCCCGACACACTACTGAGGTCGATGTCATTCATTTTGTCAATGATGACCTTAAGGAGTATTTCGGGGAGGATTTACGCGACCGCCCAGCCTATCCTGTCCGCCCCGGAATGGTGCATCAGCATTGCGTAGGACATGTAAGCGGTTTCTACAGTGTTGAACGTATCCGTGAACTTTACGTTTCACTTAGAGTTGGCAACAGTAAGAATCCCTATCTTTGTCTGTCTCCCTATAACTTAGGACATATCTGGACCCAGGGAATGGTTTTTGATTACTTTCTGACCGGTGACCCGTGGATGAAAGAGACTGTAGAAAAAATTGTAGATAACCTTGTCAAACTGGTTGAGGTGTCATTGGGCGCTTCAAATTAGGGCGCTATGGGCGCTTTCAAAATAGGTCGGTTAGATTTCCCTTCATATACCCTTTATCTGCTTGTAGTTCAAGCAGATTTCTTTCAAAGTACGTATTTTTGGCCTTCGATTTCTGAATGTGCGAGACCTGTATCGCTCGGACCGGCGGCGCGGCGAGAATGGGCAACACAAAAGCTCGTCGGAGCCTCGCCGCCGCAAGCCGAGCGGGACAGGTCGGTCGAATACTAATCTGGCTTACTTTTTTTGCGAGCAATGTCATTGTTATCCTTATCTTTTTGGTCCTTGTCTTTTTTGGTGTCGTTGTTTCCGGCTCTGTCTTTGAGCCGATAGCTGCGGCCAGTAATGGTAATTATCTCAGCGTGATGAAGGAACCTGTCCAGGATCGCTGTTGCGGAGGGAACCTCGCCGAGTAGCTTTCCCCAGTCTTCCAATGGTCTGTTCGAGGTCATTATCGTGGATTTTGTCTCGTACCGCCGCATGATTATTTCAAACAGGTACTCGCCGGAACGTTTGGGTAGTTGCTTGATGCCCATATCATCGATTATTAACAGATCAGGTTTAAGATATTTGGCCATTACGTTCTCCTGGCCGGCGAATGCTTCATCATGCAGGAAGTCTCGTATTGCATCAAAGATCGAACGATATCGAACAGTAAAGCTGCTCTTGATGGCCTGATATCCAATCGCTTGAACCAAATGACTTTTTCCAGTACCCGGAGGCCCTAAAAACAGGCAGTCCAGACATTCACGGATAAATCGGCAGCTCGCCAAATCGTATATCTGTTTTTTCTTAATCGATGGATTAAACTGCCAGTCAAAATCTTCAAGGGTTTTCAGCTCCCTGAACATCGCAGCCTTGACTCGTCGCTTAATCTGACGCTCTTTTCGTACAAGCATCTCATCTTGCAGAACCAGTTCAAGGAACTCGGCGTGAGTCAGGCCATTACCTGCCGCTTCCTGTAGACGCACCTGCAGTGACTGTGTCATACCAGAGAGCCGCAACGCCTTTAATGCTCTTTGCAATGCCTCATTCATAACGCTTTACTCCTTCATAAAAAAGTTTTCATTCTCCAAAGGAACCTATCTGAGGGATGTCCTTACTATTGCTTCATAATCAGACATACTCCGGATGATGGGATGTTCATCGATGAACTCTATTTCTTGCTGCTTACCCCCGCCTCTTTGGATCAACCCCCTGATTGTTTTAAGCCGAAACGCATTATGCGTAAGGGCTATCTCGCAGGCCTTGTCGATACTGTTGCTATCGTAATGGTTGACAAGATTCAACAGCCCTACAAGAACACGTATACCCGGAATACCTCGTGCTTTGAGCATGGCCTGTGCCCATTTGTCTGCATTGGTGCCTATCAGAGAAGCTTTCTTAAGCAGCCAGACAGTGCCTTTTTCAATCTTTGACCTTTTTTGCGAATGAATATGCTGCTGCAGTGTCTGAAATTTCCCCGGTTCAACCTGGACATGAACAGTAATCTGTTCCATCCGGCAATTGAAGATCCGAACGAGATGGCCGTCCCAGCGTGCCCAGACTTCTCTTCCGGTATATTCTGGTGGGACAGAATAATACGACTTTTGAACTTCGATATGACCATCACGATGGACAGAACGTTTAGCTTCTGCAAAGCATGGGAATCGGCCTGCAGGAAGCGGCAATAGGCTGGATTTTTCTTCTTCTCTGAACAGCTTGCCTACCTGCTTACGAGTAGTTCCGTGAATACGGGTGTCGGCAATGCGTGTCTCCCAGTTGAGCAAATGCTGGTTCTGCTCTTGCAGGCTACAAAACGTACGGCCTTTCAAAGCGTTGTCTTTCACATATCCTATGACTCTTTCAATTTTGCCCTTATGACGTGGCATATATGGCTTTGTGGGCAAAATCACGGTACCGTAATGTTCGCAAAACGATTGGATTCTGGGATGGACGTCCGGATCATACCAGTCAGCATTCTTTACAGCGGCCTTGAGATTATCGATGACCAAAGTCCTGGAAACACCGCCGAAATGCCAGAAGGCATTTTCCGGACAACGAATGAAGTTGTCGGTGCTTTGGTGGTAAACAACTTCACTATAGCCCTTCCGTGAGAAACTTAGGACAACCCTGAAGACATGAGGACGCTTGCGCTTACCATCAGGCCTGACAACAGGTGCACCGATGCCAAAGTCCACCTGGGACTCATCGCCCGGCATACATTCCATTCGGCGAAAAGGTATCGGCTGATCTTTTCTCAGGCGTTTAATAAATCTGCGAACACTGTAATAACTACCCTCAAATCCATACTCGTCTCTCAGATCCTGATAGATTCGCTGACGGGATAGCCCGTCTTCCAGTTTGTCTTCTACAACCTTGCGGAAGGGTTCACATTTACTGCGACCGGACGTTGCATTACAAGCATTTATGCCGCCTGAGCCGGTGGGCGCTTTTACCCGTTTTGAACCTTCCGACCCGGTGGGCGCTTTGGCCGGTTTTGAATCCTTGCTGGATAAATGAATGTACCTGCCAACCGTGTCGGGGTGAATACCAAGTTCCTTGGCAATACGCCTCTGGGACCAGCCATGCTCTTTTAATGTCAGTATTGCACTTGCCTTAGCCATTTTGAGATAGTTCGCCATAACAGTTCTCCTGAAATCCCGTTATTATCGAGATTTCAGTGTCACTATGGCAAAACGCCCTTCAAAATGACCTAATTTGAAGCGCCCATCACTGACCTATTTTGAGCGCCCCATGACAACACACAAAATAATTATATGATTGATACATTTTTTCATCCGGATACTTAATCCGATGCTATAAAAACCTTCGTTTTTTCGCTAAAATCAAGGGTAGGCAAATTCAGACAATTACCTTTAGGCTTATACATCCTGTGCCTGTGGAAGTTTTACTGTCGATTCACTCTATTGTATGCTTCAGCCATCTTCTCAGTTGATGGTGAAACCCACCAATTGGGAGGGAAATAAGGGAATAGAAAGACGGTGCGAAATATTGCACCTTGAGCGGCCGGGCACTTTGGCAGCAGTGAACCGCATTAACAGCAAGGCGTCTCCTGGGAAACCAGAGACAGCCCCAACGCCCCTAATATTCTCTTGCTTTTCTGCCTGAACGCTGTATGATTTGTTGGGACTCGGCATAGACTAAACTTTCGGTCAAATGTGCTGTTTGTTGACGCTCTGCTAGCAAATCATGCTACAACCGCAAAAAATGAGGTGACCATGAAAAAGCGAGATGCTTTTACTCTCATTGAAATGCTGGTTGTGATCTCTGTCATTGCCCTATTATTGGCCTTGTTAATCCCGGCTTTGTCCAAGGCTCGCGCCCAGGCCCGGGGCGCAGCCTGCCAGACCAATCTCAAGCAGTGGGCAACAATCGTCACGATGTACACGATGGATAACAACAACGAGTACTGGATCGAGTACTGTAAAAGGCGGGATCCCGCCGGCACTTGGATGCGGGCTTTAGATCTGTTGTATGGTAACATGGAAAAATTCCGCACATGTCCGGCAGCAACACAGCCCTGTTTTCTGGAGGATCCGGCAACGGGAGATCCCAACTGGAGGCGTTATGGCAGCTCCAAGCGAGTCTGGGGACCGGGAATTCCTACAAAATACTTCTATGAAGACGATTATGGAAGCTACGGCGTTAATCACTGGATCAACACACTGGAGCCAGGCGATGACGGATGGCTGGATGCACCGGAGCTGCATTGGAAAACCGACCTCAGCAATAACACCAGCAGCATCCCCATACTGGGCGATTGTACTTGGTACGGAGGTCAGCCAACGAATCATCCGGACCCTGCTCACCCCACCTTTGGGGATGAGTGTAAACCCCCTATCATGCGCGATTGGTGGGAGATCAATCCCACGGCAGCCTGGAGCAGCAGTATGTGCCGCTTCGCCATAGACCGGCATAGTCGGGCCATCAACATGTGCTTTATGGACAGTTCGACGCGGAAAGTCGGATTGTACGACTTGTGGACCTTGAAATGGCACCGCAATGCTCAGCCGAACTATGATGTGATTATTCCCTGGCTGCCGAGATGACCCTTGTAAATAAACAAGGACCGAATTTTCCGGAGGCACAACATGACTGAGACAGATACAAACAAGACATCACCTACCCCGCAGACTGATTCAGGGCAAGGCGGTCGACAAGGTGAATATTTGGAATGGTTGAAGTTTGATTACAGAAATATCCATGATGCGTTGTGGGAGGCACACAAGGTGTTCTGGACGATGACCAGTATCCTTGTGCCAGTTGCTGCTACAGCTTTAGGGTATTTAGCTACTCAGCTCAGCGAGCCGAAAACGAGCAGCCTATCAGTAATAATTGGCACCGTAGTAATAGGAATTACATTGTTCTGGTACGGAACGTTCTGGATTCTCTACAAATATAATGTATTTCGGTTGAAAAAGTTGGAGAAGATAGAGAATGCGGTCAACAAGTATTTTGAGCCGGCCCCGCCCTTACCAGAATTCCGATACTACTCCAAAGATGAGGAAGAGCAGAGCATCTACCGAGTAGACCTTGACTAGCCCCACCGCTCGGTTGTTCTGGTGTGTACCTGTGTTCTGTCGAATCATGTAAATAGCGTCCATGAAAAGAGTTACAATCAGTCCTATAGAGGCTTATATGGGCGGGTATATCAAGACAATATTGGCTTATTTTCTCAGATATTTGCGATTTTTTGCCAGATTTTTCGAATTGTGGGCAAAAGGAAAGCTACTTTCTGGTAACTGGGCCGTATTTCCGCTTCTCTGTCAATCTTGCTGTGGAATGTCCTCAAGACTATCGGCGCTGATGAATTCAACCTGTGCCAGTTCGCTCACGATACACTGCTTGAACTGCTGGAAATCTTCCTCTGTGGTCACATAAAAACGCAGGCATCTACCCTCGTTGACCTCTTCGATTTCACTTAGTGTCGACGTATCGCCAGTGCCGAATGCTGGTGCGGTTCCTTGGGGCAGGCCGCTACATCACATATGCCTCTCCTTTATTAGCAAGGAGTTATCTCTTTTTTTGTTTCCTGAGTTACCCGTTACGAACCTGCGACCCTTCGGGTCAAAAACTCCGGTTTTTTGGACATATGGTAGGTGCCAATCATTCCTATCGTTGACTTCAACAGTGACGGAATTGTTGATGCAGCAGACATGTGCATAATGGTTGATAGCTGGGGCACAGATGAGCCGCTCTGTGATATTGGTCCGATGCCCTGGGGTGACGGCATAGTAGATGTCCAGGACCTGATTGTTCTTGCTGGGCATTTGTTTGAGGAAGTTCCCCCGGTTGAACCGGCTGAATAGGTTGCACACTGGAAGCTGGACGAAGCAGAAGGCGACAGACCACCGGCGAAAGAGGCAAGCCGCTCATGATACTATGAGGGCCGGCAGTTTAAGACACTGTCAGCCTTTTTTCACGGATGGCACCAAGAACGGACACCTATGAAGAGTTCAAAGTCAAACACTAAAATCTCTGTTGCCACATTTTTTTGCTTTGAGGCATCTTGCTGCGATATATCAACTCATGTTCATTCATTGAATTGTGGTCCGTTGCCACCGGAGGCGGAAGACGGCATATTGACTGCTGAGGATAAGGGCAAGGTTGGCAGCGGCCTTACCAGACAGCAGCGGCAGGATTTTCTGGCTGAATTGGCCAAAGTACCAAAGCTGCAAGAGCCCGTGGATTGTCCTTCCGGCTCTATATGCCGATTGCCGGGCTGGCGATGCAGAGTTCGCTACTTCGGCCTGACGGAAATGGGTCATCTGCGATAGCCGACTTTAAAGGGCTTAATTTGAGGGGAGCGCCGAACCAGGGCCACTCCCGGAACTCCCGCCATCCTTTGTAGCTTCCCACAGATAAACTGTTTGATTGGATACAATCCTTCACTTATACTCTTCGAGGCAATTTAACAAAATCTGGTTTGAGGATTAGCTAATGGTAACAATAACAAAAAAAGAACTTATCGACCGAATTACCGAAAACACTCAGGTTAAGCGTTTGTTGGTTAAAGCTACAATTCAGAATTTCCTCGATGAGGTCATCTCCGAGCTTGGCAAAGGTAACCGCTTGGAGTTTCGCGATTTTGGAGTTTTTGAAGTCAAAGAACGAGCAGCAAGAACTGCACAGAACCCTAAAACTTTACAGAAAATCCAAGTCCCAGCAAAGCGGAAAGTGAAGTTCAAGATGGGACGTATTATGAAAGAGAAGTTGAACTCCAAAATTGCTGAGTAATAGGTAGTGTTTAGTGACCATCGCTTATCAAGAAGGCCAAGCATCAGCTTCACAGATAACTCAGCAGGAGTAATAGAAGTGGGAACTATAGAGCAAGGTGTTAAGCAGGCGGTTGAGAATTGCCTCAGGGTCAAAGCAGGCGAGAGCGTAGTCATTATTACCGACAAAGAGACCATCGAAATTGGCTCTGCTCTTAAAGCCGCGATAAAAGAGATTACTGGTGAGATCCAGTTTTTCGTAATGGAGGATTTCGGTGAACGACCGTTTGAATTCCCACGAGTTATTGAAGATGCCATCAAGGTTGCAAATGTCAGTGTGTATGCTGCCCAGGGAGTCAAAGGAGAACTCCAAACCTTCCGAATGCAAATGCTTAAAGCAATCGAAGTTAATTCTAAGCTCAGGCATGCTCACATGATAGGAATTACACCGCAGATTATGAAAGACGGGATGTGCAGCGATTACAAAGAAATCCAGAGGATTAGCAGTTTAGTTTATGATAAGGTTAGAAACGCAAGTAAGATTGAAGTAGTGACCAAAAAAGGAAACAATTTTATTGCTGAATTTAGTCCGGAACTCAAATGGATTATCAGTGATGGCATTATCGCCCCAGGCCACTGGAAAAATCTTCCCGATGGAGAGGTGTTTACATCACCACTCAATGTCAATGGTACAGTTGTTATCGATGGTTGTCTTGGTGATTTCTTTGCCGAGAGATATGGTTCTCTTGAGAATACGCCGATTATCATTGAAGTTGCGGATGGTCGAGCCATAAAGGAAAGTGTCCAATGCGATAATGAGCAACTACGACAAGAGTTTTCCAAATATCTTTTTGAGACTGATGAAAATAGTAACAGAGTGGGTGAATTTGCAATCGGTACGAATACCGGTCTGACCGAATTGATCTACAACCTGCTCCAGGATGAAAAGTTCCCTGGCATACATATTGCCTTTGGCAGTCCCTTGCCCGGCAAAACCGGTGCTACATGGGATAGTAAAGCGCATGTTGACGGCGTAATCAAGGATCCAAGTATTTACGTAGATGGCGGAATGATTATGGAAAAAGGTAAATTCTGCTTTGAAAAATTTGTTTGAGATGCAAGCTTGGTTTGCTCTGCTTACATGACCAGATCAAATAATCATTTCTCTCCGAATACGCCGTTGTAAAGTGACTGAATTAAATGATTTCAAACACAACCAGTAAGACAAAACACAGGTGCTCAAATCAAGTAAAATAGAAAATAAGATTAAGGCCATTTAAGCGTGTTGTTGATAATGGAATTCTTAGAGTGGGCTAAAATTAAAATGAATAAGAAATATCTTAATAAAATTACTTTTGGCAATTGCATAGATCATATCCCACGCCTTACGGCTGATAGTATTGACCTGTTTTTATCAGATATTCCTTACGAAATCAATTTGGATGATTGGGATGTATTACATAACAACACAAATTCAGCATTGCTTGGTAAGTCACCAGCACAGGAAGGCAAAACTGGGTTTAAGCGAAGAGGTAAACCAATAAATGGGTGGTCACAAGCTGATAGAAACTTTGGAACGGAATACCAAGAATGGTGCAAGGATTGGGCAACTAAAGTTTACCCAATGATGAAAAGTGGTTCATTCCTGTTTGTATTCGGAGCCAGAAGAACAATACATAGAGCAATAAATGCTTTTGAAGACAGCGGTTTTTTGCTTAAAGACACGATGGCATGGAAAAAACCATCTGCTCATCATAGAGCACAGAGAGTTAGTATTGTTCTTGAACGTAGAGGGCTTACTGAGGAAGCAAGAAAATGGGATGGGTGGCGATTAGGAAATTTAGCTCCTATTTGGGAACCAATAGCCTGGTTTATGAAACCATATAAGATTGGTGGAACTATCACAGATAATATCCTGGAAAATGAAGTAGGTGCAATGAATATTGGTGAGTGTAAGCTAAATGGTTCCTGCCCTACGAACCTTCTTGAGTTTGGATTCAGAAGGAATGAAAAAAGAACCCATGAAGCACAAAAGCCGCTTGATTTGATCGAATATCTAATAAAACTAACAACGCGTGAAGATCAAATTGTTCTTGACCCATTTATGGGAAGTGGAACAACTGCTGTAGCTGCTATTAACGTAAATCGTAAGTTTATTGGTTTTGAGATAAATCAAGACTTTTATGAAAAGTCATTATTAAGAATAGAAGAAGCTGAATCTAAAAGCGGCTTAGAAAGTTTGCCTATTTTTCAGCAAACATTATTCAATGCGAATGGCTAAAAAGCCCCCGCAAGGTTGCGGGTAGAAAAAGAAATTTAATTTTTTAAGACATTTTGCGACGGTAAACTGCGTCGAGGGGTCTATTAAAACAGATTCCTCGAGTCCGCTACGCTCCGCTCGGAATGACAGTCCCTCAATTAACGAGCGACAGAGCACTATCCCCTTCCAGCCTCAAGATGTCAATTGGGCAATTCGGCTGGCCGGATGGGTGCTGATGCGGCCTGAGTTTTGCCCAGCACTAACGCTGTAAGTGCTGGACTTACGCTTCGGCTAATTCAAGACAATATCCGTAACGTTTAGATTATCACATTTTAGCCTGTTTGTCACAAAGGTCTCTGTGTTTATTTTTTCCTGCTCTGACCGGCTCTCGTCTCGTCGTGGCGGGAGTGGTAGATTTATTCCTCCTGCCTGCCACGTGCGGTGCGATACAGCCAATATACTACGCCAAGTAACAGAGCTATTCCAAGTACGGCCCCTACGGGCGGCTTGAATGGCAAACTGATGCCGAGCACGTCCAATAGATTCACAATAACGTCATCTATGTACCAATAGGGCAGCTCGATATCGATGCTCTTAAGCAATATAATCGGTATCGCCAAAAGGATCCCCGTCAATGCCTCCCCTGTAATCAAGCCCGAAGCAAACAGCAGCCCGTTTCGACCGGATTCTTCGGCCTGTTCGGCGTCTGTATTCTTCTTCGTGTGATATCTCTTGACAGCATAGTGGATAAGCCCACCCGCAAAGATAGGCACAGACAACTCAAACGGCAGATAAAACCCAATCGCCACCGCAAGGACCGGCGTCCGAAATGAGCTGTCCCTTTTTTGCAGATAAACATCCAGCGCTATCACACCGGCCGCCACCGCCATTCCAATATAGATATAATTCCAAGGCAGCTCACCCTTAAAAACACCTCTTGCAACCGAAGCCATTAAATTCGCCTGCGGTGCGGCCAGCGCCTTGGGCCCGGCGTCGGCCTGACCGGCAAAACCGTAGGCCTTCTGCAGCAGTATCATTACCGGTGCCAGAACCAGTGCCGCCGACACCGTCCCGACAAGCTGCATTACCTGCTGCCTCCATGGTGTTGCCCCTACGAGGTAACCGGCCTTGAGGTCCTGCATATTGTCACCCGCTATCGCCGCCGCACAGCAGACCACACTGCCGATGATGATGGCGGCGGCAGGGCCGTTCACCGCATCTTTGCCCATCAACCACAATAAAAGCAGCGATGAAACCAGCACAGTTGCTATCGTTACGCCGGATATAGGATTATTGGATGAGCCGACAAGCCCTGCCATATAGCCGGCCACCGCCGAGAATACAAATCCCGTCACTAACATTATCGCTGCCATTGTAATCGATACCTGTATCTGCTGGACGAATACCTGATACAACAGGAATAAAGGCACAACCGAGCCGACTATAAGGATAAGTATCCACTTCATCGGCATATCTTTCTCCGTCCTGGCGATTTCCGCCTGCCCACCGGACAAATCACGATACGCCTTGAGGCCGCTGGTTATCCCGCTCAACAGGGACTTGCGCAAATGAAAAATCGTCCAAAGCCCGCCTACCACCATTCCACCCACACCTATATACCGTGTCTGCGATGACCATATTTCGAATGCCCAATCTACTGCTTTGAGCTCCTCTGTGCCCGGCGGCCCCTGAACAACAGCACAAATTGGTATTGCGATGAGCCAGTTGCATGCGCCGCCAATGAAAATCAAAACCGCGATATTCAATCCCACTATATATCCGACCGAGAGTAGCGCCGGGCTCAGGTTCGAGCCGAAATACAACAGGCTGCCCCCGATTGTCCTTGCGCCCTCGACTACCTCAGGCCACAGGCCCAACGCACCGGCTCCTACCTTGAACAGGCCGCTCACAACCGCAGCCATGGCGATATACAAAACACCCCTGCCTCCTTTTTGACCGGTTTCAAGGACCTCTGCTGTCGCTATACCTTCCGGAAACTTCAACTTGCCTTCAACAATCAGTGACCTCCGCAGTGGTATCGTGAACAGCACGCCTAAGACTCCACCGAACCCCGCGATTATTGCCACCCACTTGAAGCTGAAACTATCCCACGTACCTAATATCACCAGTGCCGGCAGCGTGAATATGACGCCTGCAGCTAATGACTCGCCCGCTGACGCCGCCGTCTGCACGATGTTATTCTCCAGGATATTGCTTCGCCGAAACAATCTCAGCACACCCATCGACACCACCGCAGCCGGTATCGACGCCGAGACTGTCATTCCTGCGAACAAGCCCAGATATGCGTTTGCGCCCGCCAGCACTACCGAAAGCACCACGCCCAGAATAAATGCCTTAACTGTTATCTCTGGTAATGACCGTCCTTCTAAATCCATAAACGACTCCGTTCTTTGAAGTGCTTAAAGTTAAAAGTGCCTAAAGTGACACTTATGTGTCATCCTGAGGCAAAGCTGAAGGATCTGGCCAACGAAAAAGAGATTCTTCGCTTCGCTCAGAATGACAGCTTTGATGTCACTTTAGCTCACTTTAGCTCACTCGTAGGTGGTTATCTTCTAAAATAATAACCTGTATAGGTTCGTCAATTTCGATTCTTATTTAACAAACTGGGCGACAAAGTACTTTGGCGTCAATGGTTCTCCCGTCGCTCGCTTAATCATCTCATTCCAATGATAGACTGCCCCGGCCTCAAATACGTTTTCACTTAGGAACTCACCGAGCTCACGCCGGTCAATATAGCTGACGTTTTCATCTGATTCAAGCTTTAGAATTTCGTGGACAATATGGTGATGTAACTGGGATGCCAATAATTCACCTAACATATAGTTATGGTAATAACAGGGGGCAATGGTGAAATGAATTTTTGCAGCCCAATCCGGCTCATTGCGGCCTTGCGGTCTTTTCACAAGCTGATATTTCTCAACCATCTGCCACCAAAGCGAATTCAGGTCCTGCTCAGGATTTGCATAAAGCTGCTTTTCAAAATTGTACATTACCATATCCCAGCGGGCGAAAATGAGCTGCTTGAGCTGTGCGTACTTACCGCTTACTTTTTCGACTTCCATACGCTGTTCGTCTGATAGTTCCAGCATTTGCTGCATCCAGGCAGGATTACGGCTCAGTCGGCCAAAGAACATAGCAACGGCTTCTGTCGTAAAAATGTGCGCCGGCCTTCTTAGCAAATACGGGACTTGTGGGTCGTGGTATTTATCATAAACAGCATGGCCTAACTCGTGCAAAATAGTTTCCATCCAGGACTCGTTGTTTTTAAGATTGCACAAAATGCGCACGTCACCTTCCCTGTCAATATCCGTGCAAAAAGCGTGCGGATTTTTGCCTTCGCTCTCATAAAGGTCGCTGCTGGCAAGAATGGATTCCACGGGCAGTCCAATACCGGTGTAGAATTCTGCCGCTAATTCCTTGACATCTTTATTTTCGTAATAGACATCCAAATCCAGGTCATATACCATTGGGGTTTCCTGGAAGAACGGGTCGTGATAATGCCAGGGCATAAGCTCCGTAACGGCTACGTCGTATTTAGCCCCCAAAATACTGTCCAGGTCGGCCTTCAATTTAGCAAAAGGCTCATTGGTCAGTTCATACAGCTCCTCGAAAATCCGGTCCAGCTCTTTTACATCCTGCTCCGTAGTGGCCAGAGAAAGGGTATGATAATTGTCGAAGCCGAGCTTTTGGGCCGCCTGGTTTCGCAGCTTGACCAGTTGGATGATATCATCTGCAACGACGGCGCCGACCTGCTTGCTGGCCAGCCAGGCCTGTTCTCTCTTATGGGAATTTGTTTCTGTTTTTAGAATTTCCTTAATCTCATTGTCGGTAACTTTTTCTCCCTCTATAGTGCCGCGAAAGGTGCTGAAGTTCTTTTCAATTTCCGTGCCCAAATCGACGATTTTTTTCAGCAGCTCCGGCTCTATCTGGTTCTCAAGATAACTGTTGTACAGCACATCCAATTGCCGAGCCAACATGGCGTTCTTGACCTGTCCGGATTCTTTCATATCTTTAAGAAAAGCAAATTCCTTAGGGTTGCTGTAAACCTGGCGGACCTTGAGTGTTAATTCACTGACTTTGTCATAATCCTCCAGCTTGCCGCTAATTGCAGCATCCCAGGAAGCAAGACTCGCCTCCTTCTCCATAGGTTTGATTTTTTCCACGTGGGCTGTAATGAAGCTTTTTAGCTCTGTTTCCTTGGTGTTATGTGCACAACCAAGTACAACAACGCTTATTGTCAACATAGTGACCAGAGTTGATAAAATTTTCATGGCTTTATACTCCTATTAAATGTCATATTACCATTTTGTTATCAAAAGTTTTTTGTCTGAAAGATATTATCACCTCTAACTACCGAAATCAAGCTGGTTCTGGATTCGCCGATGGGCGGGCGTGTTATTTTTCACATTTGGCCATTTCTTCTTTGATATATCCGCCGATGTGTGTACTATATTGAGCCATACCGACAGGTCGCCCGGCGACTCGAAATAAAGTGCATATCTGACATAAAGGAGTTGTACAGTCCATTATGGCTAAGAAAGAGTATCTCAGCGCACCCCTACCATCAAAAAAAATGCCTGCGGGCATCCCTTATATTCTAACTAACGAAGCTGCGGAGCGTTTTAGCTTCTACGGGATGAGATGTATTCTTGTATTCTTCATGACCCATCTGCTGTTGAACGCCAGCGGTCAACTTGTTCCCATGACCCCTGAGCGAAGCAAAACCTGGTTTCACCTCTTTGTCTCGGCTGTCTATTTCATGCCTTTGATCGGTGCTCTAATCTCCGACATCTGGCTTGGGAAATACAGAACCATCCTCTATTTTTCGGTACTTTATTGTTTTGGTTTTTTTGCCCTTGCGGTTAATCACACACGTTTGGGATTGGCAGCCGGATTGATTCTGATTGCAATCGGCTCAGGGGTAATAAAACCCTGTGTTTCTGCAAATGTTGGAGACCAATTCGGAAAAACCAACAAGCACCTGATAGCAAAAGTATATAGCTGGTTCTATTTCGCAATTAATCTGGGTGCTTTTATTTCCAATCTATTGGTACCTGAATTACTTGATCGATATGGGCCTACTGTCGCGTTTGGTGTTCCCTGTGCCTTCATGGTGCTGGCCACAATAGCATTTTGGCTCGGACGCAAAAAATTTGTCCACATACCACGCGGCGGTATCGAATTTGTCAAAGAGTGTTTCAGCGGTGAAGGAATCAGAGCCATCGGGAAGCTGTGCATTATCTATGTTTTTGTGGCGCCATTTTGGGCACTGTTCGACCAAATGGACTCGGCCTGGATGCTACAGGCCGAGAAGATGAACCGCAACTGGCTGGGCCATGAGTGGCTGCCCACCCAGATTGTCGCTCTCAACCCCTTGATGATACTGATTTTGATTCCCGTTTTCTCCTATGTTATATATCCGGCAATAAACAAGATATTCCCATTGACGGCACTGCGCAAAATAGGATTGGGCCTGTTTCTGGCAGCTTCACCTTTCGTCGTCTCAGCCTTCCTTGAAACTGGAATTGTCGTTGGCGGCACACCCAGCATCGGGTGGATGGTTCTTGCATACGCACTGCTTACCTCTGCGGAAATAATGGTTTCAATCACCTGCCTGGAGTTCTCATATACTCAAGCCCCAAAGAAAATGAAGTCATTCATTATGGCAGTCTTTCTCCTGTCAATTTCACTCGGAAATGCCTTCACCGCCGCAGTCAATGCCTTTATCCAAAATGAAGACGGCACCAGCAAGCTTGCCGGTCCCAGCTATTTCTGGTTCTTTACAATCGTGATGCTGGTAACAGCAGTTATTTTCATTTTTATCGCCAGGGGCTACAAAGAAAAAAGCTACATCCAGGATGAGGCCGCCGAAGAATCTTCGGCTTGACCGTGCCAAGCTGGTGAGTAGTGAGTGGTGAGTAACCAATTAACCAATTAACTACTCACCGATTAACCAAGGGGTGTGGCCCTGATTACTCTCTCAAAGTGGCTTGAGCAATAGCTCACGCACGACAATCTTCATCGGCCCGAACTGGTCTCCCGGATGGACCTGAAAACCAATCTTGCCCGAATCAGTCGTCTCGTCATGCACATCAGCAACCTGATGGCCGTTAATCCATACTTGAAGGTGGTCACCCTCGGCACGAACCTTTATCGTATTCCAGCCCTCGCGGTCCACTATGCTTTTGTCCTCATTCATTGCAAGAAACATCTTGCCGGGACAGTATAATGTACCCGAATAGCACACCGGATTTTTATATTCGAGGATGTCGGCCTGATATGCCTTCTGTGGCGACTGGTATCTGAACCAGAGGCCGCTGTTACAGGGCCACTCAGCCCGGTAAGTAAGGGTCACCAGAAAATCCCCGTATGTATCTGTTGTAAACAGGTCCCCGGGAGCATTATTCTCGCCTTGTGTCCCCACAAGCATGCCGTCTTCGATGAACCATCTTGCATTACCGCTCGTCTCCCAGCCGCTCAGGTTACTGCCGTTAAACAGCTTTACAAAGCCAGCCCTACTCTGGTCTGCACCTGGTCTCAATTCCCCACAGCCGGTCAACCACATCAATACACCGATACACACAATAACCAACAATCTGCGTAACATAATCTTCTCCTTTTTTTGAAAAACCAGTTTTATAAAGACTGCTTCATCTGGCTAATCTGCCCAGATGTCAGTTGTTCGCGCTTTGATGTCAAACATCTTTGGAAGTAGCTCACTCAATCAATGGTCTTATTACTTTTCTCGGTTTGTACACTAAGCTAATTCCTTCTGATAGATGACCGGCTCTGTCATAAGCACGTAATCGAACATCTACTTTGTTGGGCTCTGGTATAGATACCCATACCTGCGGCAACGTGTCTCTCCAAGACCAATACTTTATTTTCAATCGTTTCATATACTCATCCTGCAACTGTTGCCGAGTAATACTCACATATTTCTGCCATTGGTCTTCAGGTTTTCGTTGATTCTTGTCGCGTACCAGTACCGGAATGAACTTAAACCCTACTACACCCAAGTCAGAAAGATGGGTAAAAACTGGGTATTCTTCTAGAATCGTCGTCCTGACGCCATTTGAGTCCGCACGTTCTTCCTCTATCACTATACCCACAAGATCTGCATTTTCATCGTATGTGACCAGCATGAGAAACATTCTTTCTCCATCTCTAACTCTCGATTTCGTCATAGCCACATCTATAAGAAGAGGTTCGTTGTCCACAAAACCGTTTTGCCACTTCGATATTGACAATTGGGCGCGTTGTTCTACGTCAACTTGGTTCTCTGATTGATTTATAATTTCTTGGAGAGAATGCGCTACGGTATCAGAATTCGTCTTTCTTTTGTTGCAACCAAACGTCAGTAGCATAGGTGTGGACACGAGCAACAGCATTTTCACAACACATAAAACAAGCAATAATCTGCGCGGCATAATCATCTCCTTTCACCCGCGCACGAAAATTCGCAAGGGCAATAATGTATGTCTAATCTGTCCAGATGTCCGCTGTTCGCGTTTTGACATCCGGCATCTGAGGCAGCGAAGCACTGGGGAGCGGCTCATACCAGAACGTCGCGCACGACCAGTCGTCCTGCGTCTCGGCCAGGCCGTCCTTCCAGGCAATCTGCTGAATCGTGATTCGACATTCCTGACGTTATGAAATTGGGTCAGGCAGGTGCCAGCGATACATCGAGACGAAGTTGTTCTCGTTCAAGCTGCAACCATTGTAGAGGTACGGCGTTTGCTGCATACCATAGGACAGGCACACATAATCCTCACTTCCAGTCCCGCAAATCGTAGGGAAGTCCGTGTCGCCGTCCATATAAATCTTTATCTCACCTTCACCCCACCATTGGCCGGGCGTTAGGTTGCGTATGCCAATGAGCGCACCCATAAAACGGCCTTTGTTCTTTCGCTGCGGCAGCATTACAAAATCCTTCTTTATTGTTGTCGGATTTTCCCTGCGGAACAACACATGCAGCCGACCGACATCCTCCGGATGCTTATCTGCGATTGTGTAGTCAATCTGATAATACAACGGCACGTCTTTTTCGCCTTCATTGGTCAGCGTAATCTTCGCTCGCTTGGTAAACGGCATAGGCAGCCAGATATTCATGCTGGCATTTTGACCCAACGAGTGCACCGCCGAGTAATACGGCATCACTTTGCCATGCGCAAATCCCATAAAATCACCAATGGGACATTCGATGCTCGGATGTTCCTGCCCATCCCACCAGGCACGAATCAGCAGAGACCGCAGGTTAAGAGCGTCCCTTCGTGTCGTCATCCAGATATGTCGAATCGTCCCCGGGCCCTCGATGTCGCAAAGCTGTACCTCCTGGCCGGCTTTCAGTGATATCGAGGGATCCCCCTTTCTTCCGACTCCGAGCCGACTGGCGGCTTTGCCACCTTCGCCGGGTGCCCCGGTCGGATTCTCAAAACAAATCGAACGTGATACCAGCCCCGTATCGAGCAGATACGGCTCAGTAACAATGTCCACCGTTCGCTGACAGGATATGCATCCTAACATAACAACAAACAGTGATAGACAGAGCACTTTCCCAAACACAATTCGTTTAACCATAGCCTTTCCTTTCACAAATACAAGTCTTTCAGAAGTCAGAGTTTTTCTTCTGTCATCCGAGGAATCTATTCAAAATAGGCCGTAAAGCGGTTCCTAATTTTTTCGTTAGATTTTATCCGGCGTTCTAAGTAGTCAAAGAAGTTTATCTGAATCCCCCGCATGCGTCAAGGCCATTGTAAGAGGTCGGAAATCAGAAGTCAGAGGTCAGAGTTTGTCCTCTGTCCTCTGTCTTCTGTGATATGTGTTGGACTTAGCTGAATCTGTGGACGGCACCGGATTTTTTTCAGAACCGATAAAGTTGTCTCCATGGCTAAAAAACAGAAAAAAAGTGCATTTTTAGCTGATTTTCGGGCATTATCGGAGTATGTCTGTGGATTTGTCGCTTTTTTCTTTATGTTATGCTAAGGCCTTGACGAAAATACCCTCGGTAAGGTATAATATTGCATTATAGTTGGTGCCCTTATGGAGGAGGCATCCCGGGATTTCTTACAACCCAGAGCGATGTATCATTGTCTCAGGAGGAGCATTATTTTTTAGCTTTAGAGTACTACTTTGAGGTTATACTCTTTGATGTATCCGATTGGGCATAACTATTTGGTAAGAGCACACAAAGTATCATATTTGATGAGAACAGCAGCAGGTAAAACGCCACTATGGTTCGTTTGGGTTTTGTCTGTTCTTCTATTGATATCCGCTGGCATATCTTACCGCGTTCTGGCAACCGGCTTGAAGCGCATTGTTAATACTCCTATCGTGCTGCCTGTATCTCTGAGTACTTTCCCTGCACAAATAGGGAGCTGGGCCGGCAGCGATTTGCCCATTCCCAGTATCGCTAAGGAATATATGGAGGAGAACTTTGCGGACGATTTTTTGAGCAGACGATATATTGATTCTGCAACAAAGGCTTGGGCGGATGTTTATATCGTATATTGCTCATCCAGACCCGGAGGCATACTGGGTCATCGGCCTCGAGTGTGCTATCCCGGATATGGCTGGATCCATGATGGTACCGAATCTTTGCAATTTGTCTCACGAGCCGGCCGACAAATACCTTGTTTAATACATCGTTTCCATAAGCCCGCTCCAATGCACAATCGGACAGTTGTCTTGAACTTCTATATCTTGAACGGCCAAATTACGGCCGACGAAAACGATTTTTCCGGTCCACTTGGTCGAAGGCCTAATATCGCCGGCGACCCGGCTCGATACGTGGCACAGGTTCAGATAAGCTCGGTGCTGGAGAATTTCGTCCGGACGATGGCAAAGGATGTGACAGATTTGGTTTTGGATTATCTCCCGGACCAAAACGGCAAGGTCCGGGTGGTTGAATATGGCAACGTCAAAGATAGTGTTTTGCAATAGACCAAACCGATACCGGTGAAAACCAGCATCGGAACAGCATCAAAAGTTGTGTTGTTAAAGGAAGTTACATTGATTTCTTCAATGCAACCGACGGGTACGGAGTATATTGATAGTAAATTTCTCTGATAACAAGACCCATTACGAAGGGCTTTTGAAATTGGCTTTGATTGGGTTTGAATTGGGTTTGAATTGGGTTTGTTTTTTTGACTGCGAAAGCGTCGTTTTTTCTGTAATCCTTTGTTATAAGTGAGTTTACATTGATTTGGGCTTTTTGCAAATTGGGTTTGATTGGGTTTGAATTGGGTTTGTTTTCACCAAGTGTCCAATTGGATTTATATTCATAAGCCATTTTTGAAAAGATACTTACGTTCATTTGACTTTTTCGGAAATTGGGTTTGTTTTGCATAAAAAGTAGCTGATTTGTAGAGGTTTCTCGACAGATGTAGAGGGCCGAGAGAGGACCCGCTGAGATAGGCATGCGCCATCTGGATCCCCGGCAGAAAAGCAAGTGAGCATACATTGGGGACAAGCTGGATAAATTTTGGGTTTCGCTGGCCATTAGGAACCCCCTTATTGTTGATTGTGACCCTAATCCATTAGTTAGATATGTATTTTACCATAGATAGTCCAAAAAACAAGTGAAATCATAAAAAATCTCCGTGACTCCCCACTAACTGTTTGGCGTACTCAAAGCAAAAAAGGGTACATTTTGACAGAACAGTTGTCCAGACTGGGTTTTTAGGTGTGATTTATGGAAACATCGCGAGCAGAATATACAAAACATACCCAAGAGGTCGAGGTGTAATTATGATAAAGGCATTTGACAAGCCTATTTACGTTACAAGGCCGTACCTGCCTAAACTTGAAGTATTTTGCGAAGGCCTGAAAGAAATATGGGATAGCCGCTGGCTGACCAACAATGGACCAGTTTTAAGGCGTTTTACGCGACAATTGTCGAATTATTTTGAGACGGACAACGTATGTCTGTTTAACAACGGAACTCTGGCGCTGCAGATCGGTTTACAAGGAATGGGTATTTCCGGAGAAGTAATAACAACGCCGTTTACCTTTGTGGCAACTACTCATGCGTTATTTTGGAACAAGATAAGACCTGTTTTTGTGGATATCGAGCCGGATTATTACACGCTTGACCCCGGAAAAGTCGAAGCGGCTATAACGCCCTGGACAACTGCTATCCTTGCTGTACATGTATTTGGCCATCCCTGCAAACTCAATGCTCTGGCTGATATTGCCCGACGCTATAACCTTAAGCTCATATATGACGCGGCCCATGCCTTTGGTGTCCGGGTAGGGAATAAATCAATTGCTCATTTTGGCAATATGAGCATGTTTAGCTTCCATGCAACCAAATCCTACCATTCAATGGAGGGTGGGATGCTGACTTTCGAGGATTCCGGACTGAAGAAGACTTTCGATTATCTCAAGAATTTTGGATTCGAAAATGAAGTTGAAGTTGTGATGCCCGGTACTAATGCCAAAATGAATGAGATGCAGGCTTTAATGGGCAGCATGATACTACAACACGTTGACAAAATCACCGAAAAAAGCCAGCAAATTGCCGCTTTATATCGTGAGAAATTAAAAGATGTCCGCGGTATACGTTTGACACCTGAACTACCGAAGGACGTGCGTTATAACTACGTATATATGCCGATTGAAGTTGATGAGCATGAGTTCGGCATGAGTAGGGATGCGCTCTACGAAGAGCTGAACAAATACAATATTTATTCCAGGCGGTATTTTTACCCATTGATATGTGATTTTCCCTGTTATAGAAGTATTTCCGTTAAGGACCCATTAACAATAGCACGTCTCGTCGCCGACAGGATTCTTACATTGCCCATCTATTATGATCTCTCCTTAGATGATGTGGACAAGATTTGCGAGATTATCGTATCTATGGTCAGATAACAATGAACGCAAAGATACCATCAGATAGAACTGCCACCACAGGATTTATAGTGTTTTCCGGATATAATCAAAGAGCAGTTGTTGCTTTATGTCGAACATTAACAAATATGTCTGTTCCTTACTATATTGTAGCCTCTTCAACCGAAGATACGATTTTCTTGTCGCAGTATCGGAAGAAGATTTCCGAAATAAGAAATACGACGCAACTCCAATTGGATGACATCGTTAACTGCATAAGGAGAATAGTCGAAAAGGGACATTGCAATCGCTATGTCATAGCACCTTCAGCTGAAAGCTTAAACATTTTTCTTCTTAAACATCACTCCATTTTTGATCAACTTAACTGTGTAATACCATTAGTGTCGATGGACACATACAAACTTGTCTCAGACAAGCTGAGTTTCTATCAACTCTGTCAAGACTATTCGATTTCAGTGCCTGCAATGATTAAATCAGCTCCGGAATCTTCGCTTCCCTTTGTGGCAAAGCCAATCACTGATATAACCTCCGATGATCGCCGCATATATCCGCATATAATATTAAGTGAAGTAGATTACAGATTGTTTCAAGAAAGCGCAAATCCCGATGATTTTTTCTTTCAGCAATATATCGATGGCGAGAGTTACTACCTACTGTACTATAAGAAGCAGAACGGAGAGATTTATAAATACTCCCAAAAGAACTTAGTGCAACAAGCAAAGGGGAAGTCCATCGTTGCCGCCGAAGCATCCAGCATTCATCTGGATGGGCAGTTAAGGGTATTTGATAAACTTTTGTCGGACATTTCGTTCTACGGACTATTGATGGTTGAAGTCAAGTTCAAGGATTCTATTCCATATATGATCGAGGCCAATCCGAGGATGTGGGGACCGTCGCAGCTAATGATAGATGCAGGAACGAATCTATTTATTAGCATGCTTAATGAATACTGCTATAGAAATGGCTCTATGCAATCTATGAGGGTAGAAAGAGAACCTGCGTTATATTTTTGGATATCAGGATTTTACAATTCTCTGATCGAAAACGGGTATGTAACCTGGCATTGTGATAGAAACCGTTTTGTAAAAAGATACCAGCATTTCATAGAAAGCGACGTTTATTTCCGTGAAGATACAAAGGATATATTTGAGAAAGAACTTACGGACGTATTTTCTGTTTCACAACGCTCTCGGGAGGTTTGAATGAGGTCTGAAAGGGAGGAAATAAGGGTAATACTGCACCGTTTGTACGAAGATAACACAAAGCACTCCCGCTATCAAAACATACCGAACTTTGTCCAAGAAGCACTAGGTTATAGAGAGACAATCAATGAAGAATGGCGAGGTGATACGGCCCGATATGGGTATATACTGTCGACGTTGGACCTTAATGAGCAAAGAGTTGTCGATGTCGGTGCCAATACGGGATTCTTTACATTAAGTCTAGCGCAGGAATATAAGGATTCGTACTTTACTGCAGTAGAGGGGAATGAGAACCATGTGAACTTTATTCGAGCGATTGTCAATGCGTTTAAAATGAACAATGTAAGTGTACAACACTCATATGTTACCTACGAAAATGTCCTCCTCCTTCCTAAATGTGACACACTGCTTCTACTTAATATTCTCCATCATGCCGGCGTTGACTTCGACAATGAGTATGTGTCTAAACCCAGCGATGTTGCGGATTATGCTAAAAAATACTTCATACGTCTTAGAAGTCGTGCAAACCGTATAATTTTTCAGATGGGATACAATTGGGGTGGCAATAAGAAGTTGCCTATTATACCTGTTGCGGAAGATTCGGAAAAGGTTATTTATACGAGTAGGTTGTTTGTAGATTCCGGTTGGACTATAAAGCACGTTGCAACTGCTTACAAGGTAAACAGTATTCCCAAGGTAGCGTATCGGAACTTGGCTAACGAAGTAACTATGATTCTTAACAAACGAAAAAAGGACAGTTCTACAATTGATACTGTGTATGAAAATTTGTCCAGTGAGATGGCTGAGCTAAGTGAATTTTATCGGAGACCTATATTCGTATGCGAAAACCAATAAGTATTTTTTCAGTTCACATTTGTAAGAATTGTGGAATTGCTAAAGTGCATTAAGAACATTTTTCATGAACGATTCACTTAAATCTAGAACCTTTGGCGCTATCTTCTGGAGTCTTCTTGAACGTGGAGGGCAGCAGGGGATTCAGCTTGTCATCGCGATTATTCTGGCACGAGTACTTTTACCGGCGCAATTCGGCCTGATTGCGATGCTGGCGATTTTCATGGCTATTGCGCAATCGTTCTTGGATAGCGGGTTTGGATCTGCCCTCATCCAGAAGAAAGATGCTACCCAGGTCGATTCCTGCTCAATTTTCTACTTTAATGTCGTTGTTGGTATCTTTGCAGCCGGTCTGCTATGCCTGGCCGCTCCGTGGATTGCAGCCTTTTACGAGGAACCAGCCTTGGCGCCGTTGACGCGGTTCCTTTCTCTGAACCTGGTTATCAACTCTTTCGCTTTGGTTCAGTCAATACTGCTGATCAGGCGTATTGATTTCAAGACACAACTCAAAGTGAGTATTGTAGCGACAATAGGCTCAGGAATTATAGGTATAACATTAGCTTATCGCGGGTTCGGTGTTTGGAGCCTGGCCATTCAGTCTGTAACGAGCACTATTTTTAGAACGATTCTTCTATGGTTTTTTAACAAATGGCGTCCTTCTTTAGTGTTCAGCTTTGCCGCCCTTAAGAGTATGTTCGCTTTTGGCTCAAAGTTGCTGTTTTCGGGGCTGATTGATACTATTTTCCGAAATATTTATATCGTTATAATTGGAAAGATTTTTACCGCTACGGACCTTGGGTTTTATTCGAGGGCAAAAAGCTGCACACGACTATCAACTGAAAACCTGACAAACAGTATCAGCCGAGTTACCTTTCCCGTTTTTTCGAGCATACAGGATGATAATAGCCGTTTGAAACGAGGCGTACAAAAAGCCCTGACTACCCTGAACTTCCTTAATTTTCCAATGATGATCGGACTTTTGGTGACAGCTAAACCCTTAGTTTTAGTCTTACTGACGGAAAAGTGGTTGCCTTGTGTTCCATACATGCAATTGCTTTGCGTTATGGGGCTACTCTATCCGCTCAATGTAATCAATCTAAACGTATTAAAGGCCAAGGGTCGTTCGGACTTATTTTTAAAGCTCGAAATCCTCAAAAAAATCCTGACCGTTATTTCAATTGCTATTACCTACCGATGGGGCATCATGGCGATGATTACTGGTCACATTTGCATAGTATCGGTCCCTGCTTATTATCTGAACAGCTATTACACGGGCAGATTTATCGGCTATCCGCTCAAAGAACAGGTATTCGACCTATTGCCATATTTGGGGATGGCTGTTGTGATGGGGATAGGCGTTTATAGTCTTCAATTTCTTCCATTCCCCAATAACTGGAGCCTGCTGATTTCGCAGGTTCTGGCTGGCGTTATTATCTACGGCGCTATGAGCCGAATTTTCAAAATGCCTGCGTTTTTAGAGATTGTTGACATTTTGAGGGATACGTTGAAACCGAGTATGTCTGAGTTCGCGTTTTTGAGATAGCAATTAAGGAAGCAACAATCGTGAAAGAACCTTTAGTCAGCGTCTGCATGATTACTTATAACCACGAAGCTTATATCACGCAGGCAATTAATGGGTTCCTGATGCAGGAGACAAATTTCAATTGTGAACTGGTAATCGGTGAGGATTGTTCCACGGATAATACACGAAATATTGTTATGGAATTTCACGAAAAGTATCCCGATCAGATTAGGCCTCTTCTTGCCAAAGAAAATATGGGAGGACGCAAGAATTTTGTCACAACGCTCAGTGCGTGCCGCGGCAAATATGTAGCTGTGCTCGACGGCGACGATTACTGGACTGACCCGTACAAACTCCAAAAACAAGTCGATTTTTTGGAAGCTCATCCAGATTATACAATATGTTTTCACAGTGTAATGATAATTTCGGAGGATGGAAATCATGAACCAATACTGTATTATCCTCTCGGGCGAAAGGACACCTATCATATCGAGGATTTGTTCGAGCAGAATTTCATAGCTGCGTGTTCTACGTTTTTTAGAAGAGGACTGTTTGGTGATTTTCCGGCCTGGTTCTACCTCACTCCGGTTGGGGATTGGTCCCTTCACATGCTAAACGCCCAGCATGGGAAGATTGGGTATATCGATGAGTGTATGGGCACTTATCGTAGGCATAGTGGAGCTGTCTATTCACCGAGGAGTCCGGCTGAAAAATTGAAGATCAATATCGATCAACTTAAGATATTCAGAGATGCTTTTGGGGGAAGATACCGGGATTTGGTTGATGCCGGGTTATGCAAGTACCATTACAGTCTGGCAATTCAGTACTTCGATGATGGAAATTTTCAACAAGCAAGGACACAAACCAGAAAGTGTATTGTGAAAAGCCCACATAACCGTTATGTGGCTGTCTCGAAGCTGTTAAAGATGGTAGTGAAGGTACACTTTCCTCGATTCTGGAGGTGGTGCAAGAGGACATATCAACGAGGAACGGATATCGGATGATATGATGAGCGAGTGGGGATAGTTGAAGACTATGATTTGTGGCTAAGGGTTTCGAGAAAGGTGGAAATTATAAAGCTAAAAAGAATATTGTTTCTAAGGCGATTGCATTTTGATTGTGTATCGATGAAGGGCATTCTAAAGCAGGAGTATTATGCCGATAAGGTAAGAAGGAGAAATGAGCTTGATAACGGAAGTTCAAATAAGAGCCAGTCTCTCTTGCAAAAAAATAGTTACAGAAAAAGAGCGATGCTTCGCCTGCGTGGTTATGCAAGTTTGTTTTTACAGGATAACTGCGTAAAGAAAGGAATATATTTACTGCTCAAATCTTTCTGCCTGTATCCTACACGTAGCGGCCTTAAGCAATTAGTGTTGGTGCTGTGGAAGGATGGTTTTAAACTAAAAAAGCCCCAGTAAAGGTTAGTTAGATAAAAATGAATATAGCTTTTATAGTCGGTCTATTTCCAGCTTTGTCGGAAACATTCATTTTGAATCAGATAACAGGCCTGATAGACAGGGGTCACGAGGTTGATATTTATGCACACTGTCCCGACAATACCACGAAAATACATCCTGAAGTGCTCAAGTATAGATTATTAGAGAGAACTTATTATGATGTATCTGTACCACATAACTTTTTTAAGAGACTTTTGAAAGGTATATGGCTTGTTATTATCAATTTTCACAAAGGCCCTTTTGTTTTTTTGCGTTCTTTAAATGTCTTTAAGTATGGCAGACAAGCACTTTCTTTGCGACTGCTGTACATGGTATTCCCGTATATTGGCAGGAAACCATATGACATAATCCACTGCCATTTCGGACCAAATGGACTCCACGGTGTAAGGATGCGTGAGCTTGGCGCCATTAAGGGAAAAATAGTTGCGACATTTCACGGTTATGATATCAGGCAGGGAATCCAAAATGGGCATGACTATTATGTTGAGCTTAAGAAGAACGGCGATGTTTTCTTATCTATATCCCCTTACAATAAGCGGAATCTTTTAACATTTGGTTTTGACCCTAACAAAATTGTTGACCTCCCTGTTGGGATAGATACTCGGAGATTTAGCTCCCATTGGGAAAGTGAACTTCATCTGAACCATGATGACCACGGAACAGTGAGAATTTTGACTGTTGGCCGCTTAATATCGGAAAAGGCTTTGGAATATGGTATAAGGAGTATTAAGGAGATTCTTAAAAGAAATTCCTCTGCTCAAATACAATACAATATAGTTGGCGATGGAGAGCAGAAGAGTCAATTAGAAAAATTGACAAGAACACTTAATTTGACTGGCATCGTGAGGTTTCTGGGCAGCCTCGACCAATCTGATGTCCGAAAGACATTGCAGCAAAACGATGTGTTCCTTTTGCCAAGTGTCAATGAGGCACTGCCCGTGTGTTTAATGGAAGCCCAAGCAACAGGGCTACCGGTAGTAGCATCAGCTGTCGGGAGTGTCGACAAGGTGGTCGATAATGGAAGATCAGGCTTCTTGGTTCAGGCTGGTGACGTTGAAGCCTTGGCTGAAAAGCTCATCTATTTAATTGAACATCCCGAAATATGGCCTGAGATGGGACGGGCCGGCCGTGCCTATGTCGAAGCCAATCACGATATCAACAAATTAAACGACCGACTTGTTGATATTTATCAGGATTTGTTAGATGGTAAAATAAGCTCAAGCAAGCAAAAAGTGGAGATTGTTAGTGGCCAAGAGTAACAACCATCTTGACATTTCAGTTCTGATCGCAACATATAACCGTGCAGAGGTTCTTCGCCAGACTTTGGAAAATATGACTTGCCTCGATAGAGATGGATTATCGGTTGAGTTTGTCGTGGTGGACAACAACAGTTCAGACCATACGAAGGAGGTGATAGAATCTTTTATAGATAGATTACCGATTTTTTATCTTTTTGAGTCTCGTCCGGGGAAAAATTGCGCACTAAACAAGGCTTTGAACGAAGTACCGCTCGGCAAGCTGGTCGTGTTTACTGATGACGATGTTGAGCCCAAAAAAGATTGGCTTAAAGCAATAATTGCTATTACTAATCGCTGGCCAGATTGCAAGGTATTTGGCGGAAAGCAGTTTCTTATCTATCCTGATGTTGAGATTCCAAAGTGGGCTTCAAGCAAAGTCGTTATGGAGATTGCTTTTGGCTTGCATGATTATGGTGATAAGGAAAGGCCATACTCGCCAAATAATTTTCCGTTCGGGGCAAATTTCTGGGTTCGCGGGGAAATTTTCGAAGATAATAGACGTTTCAACGAATCGATTGGTCCACAGCCCAGAAGTTACATAATGGGAAGCGAAGTATCATTCTTGCGCAGTCTCAGTGAGGAGGGGTACCGTATAGTCTATTCGCCAAACGCGGTTGTGGGACACTGTGTATGCCCAAATCAGATATCAAGGTTGAATATTTTAAGGAGAGCTTACAGGTGCGGACGGCAGGGACCTCACATAGGAGGATTGTGTCGGAGGAAGTTGTTTCAAAAACACCCGATATTTTGGTTCCTTATTCGTGTTGGCATTATTATCAAAGCTTCTTTTGGATGTATTAGGGGAATGGTCTGTTTGTCCACACTTCGTGGCATTGAGATGAAGATAACCTCACTTATAAACATTGGATATAATATCGAGTCTATAAAATTAGCTTGGGGGAAAATCCGAAAGTAATTCAGTCCGTATAATAAATAATGAAAGATCCATTGGTTAGAGTAATTATTCCAACGTACAAACAGGCTGAGGTTATTCGCCAGAGCTTGGATAACTTAAACAAGACCTGGTTCCATGTGATAAATTCACACCAAATCTTCGAGATGTCCTATCATTGGTTCTTCACATTGGCATAAGGAAGGTTTCGGTGGGATACTCAGTAAACATCAGGCATTTACGAAACGCGCCTTTAGCAATTATAAACTTTCTACGCTGGCGTTGGCGATTCCACTCTTTCGGCTGGCGGTCTCGGTTAGGCAGATGTGATATGCTGAGAAATCCACGGGCAATCAGCATTGGAAAAAGGGTCATTATCCGCAAGGGGGCCCGTCTTGAAGCTGTCGGTGAGTTAGACGGCGAAAGGCCAAAGATAAAAATTGGTGACGGCACAGCAATCCAATTTTACTTTCATTGCGGCGCGGCAGAATCAGTTACTATTGGCAAGAATGTTTTAATCTCTGGAAGAGTATATATCACCGACCACAACCATGTATTTGATGACCCCGAATTACCAGCAAGAAATTGCAGTAAATTGAAATCAGACCCTGTCGTAATTGAAGATGGAGTGTGGTTGGGTGAAGGATGCGTAATTCTTAAAGGAGTTACAGTTGCAGAACGCGCCGTGGTTGGGGCAAATGCAGTGGTTACTAAAGATGTTCCCCCCTTTACGGTTGTAGGTGGCGTTCCTGCTCGAGTAATACGTAAAATTGAATAGTGCTCATTGCAAGAGAAGAGCATTGATGAATACAAAACCATTGGTATCGGTACTTATATCCGTTTATAACGCAGGTGAGTACCTGCGGCCTTCGGTCCAGAGTATACTATCTCAGACCTACTCGAATCTTGAGGTGCTGATTATAGATGATGGCAGTACGGACGGCTGCATGGATTCGATAGCCGACCTTAACGATTCTCGCATTCGTATCATAAGTCAGAATAACAGTGGAAAGGCGGCGGCTCTTAACCGTGCATTAGAGGAATTGTCCGGCATATTCTATGCAATTCAGGATGCCGACGATGTCAGTTACCCGCATCGCATTGAGCGTCAGGTCGAGTTCATGCTGGGAAATCTTGATCTGGCAGCCGTGTTTACAGGCCATGACATTATACTCGGGCGACAGCGCATCGCTCCTACTTTTAGCGGGAAGAGTATCGATGAATGCCGTGACGGCATTGAACAATTTCTCATGCCGACACACGATGCCACGTCAATGTTTAGAGTTTCCTTGGTACGAAAGTTCTGCTATGAGCCAGCTTTGCAGTATGGGGAAGGCCTTGATTATATCCTGCGCGTAGGCGAGCATCATCCTATGCTGGTACTTGCTGAATGTCTATATTCTTATCGGATTCACTTCGGTTCATTAATGACGAAAAACGTGTTACAAAGAAAACAAATGATTAGAAATGTACTGGAACGGGCCTGTGAACGGCGAGGTCTTAATCCAAGTGACTACTTATCGGTTAATTCTGAGCGAATCTCAAGATTTCGACATAGAGAGATGGAAACCCACATCGTGCCACACTTTATGGAAAGTGTGCTCGACTTACGCCGTGCTGACAGAAACACAGAAGCCCTGAAAACCGCCTTTGCTTGTCTGCGATTGCACCCGTTTGACCCCTATTATTACAAACCACTGGCTTACTTTCTTGCGCCACTGGCATTCATTAAGTATTATCGCTCCATAAAGGCCAAGACCAGATGATTAACCAAGGAACAGTCGTAATTACCGTCTTTCTCGGGATTCTGACTTTCGTTCTTCCTAAGAAGTTTTTTCTGATGCCATTTATTTTGGCGGCCTGTTTTGTCCCGGCGGATCAAAGAGTAATCATCTTTGATTTAGATTTTACACCCCTGCGGATGCTCGTTCTGGTAGGATTTTTCCGCACTATCTTGCAGGGAGAGCGGTTGACATTCAAATGGAACCGTTTTGATAAATTAGTACTTTTATGGGCGATTTGTGGAGCGCTTATATACATAATACAGTGGGCGGATATGAGGGCATTGATTTACAAGTGTGGGGTGCTATTTGATGTCATAGGTTTGTACTGGCTTTTTCGAATAAATATAAATTCCTGGGGTGACATAAAGTACGCAACCAAAGTTTTCGCTGTCTGTTCTCTGGTCTTGGCAATTTTAGTAGGATTGGAGTGGGCGACAGGGCGAAATCCTTTTGCAGTTCTTGGCAGGGTAAAGACTGTAGTACGTGAAGGGCGATATCGATGTCAGGCATCATTTCCGCATGCCATAATGTTGGGGCTGTTTTGGGCCACACTGGTTCCGTTGTTTATAGGTTTTGCACGACAGGACAAATCTAAATTATTGCTCTGGTCGGCAGTGGCGGCGAGTGCTTTTATTGCTGCAGCTACAGCGTCGAGCACGCCAGTTTTAACATTGCTGTTCGTTCTAATTATACTATGTGGGTACAGGTGGCGAGAATATGCGGCTTGTGCCGGGTGGGGTCTTTTTGCCTCGTTTGTTGCCCTTCATATTGTTATGAAAGCGCCGGTTTGGCACTTGATCTCCAGGATAGGCGTTGTAGGAGGTTCGACAGGCTGGCACCGTTTTTTTCTTATTGACCAGGCAATTAACCACTTTGGCGAGTGGATGTTTTTAGGCTGTCGCAGCACGGAACACTGGGGCCGGGGGCTGAGTGATGTTACTAACCACTATATTAGGGAAGGAGTAAATGGGGGATTTGTAACTCTTGCTTTGCTTTTAGTAATGTTATATATGGCCTTGCGAACACTCTTACGTTTGTCTCTCTCAAACCAGAAACATAAACAGCAGTTCTTAGCCTGGTGTCTCTTCGTGGCAATTTTAGGGCATTGCGTAGCTTTTTTGGGTGTATCCTACTTCGGCCAAATAACGATGTGGTGGTATATGACACTGGCGATGGTTAGCTTTCTTAGCGAAGAAAAGCAGTGGCACACAAACAATCGTCATCTCAAAATTACTTGAGGGCAAAGATAAGATACAAACATGTTTGATGTTTCTATTATTATTGTAAGTTGGAATGCAAAGCGGCATCTTCTCAACTGTCTGAACTCTTTAGAAAATACTGCAAAGGGGTATTCACAAGAGATTTTCATCGTGGATAATGCGTCTTCTGACGGCAGTCCAGATGCTGTAGCAAGACAATTTCCGCAAGTTAGATTGATTAAGAATAAAGAGAATCTGGGTTTTGCTCGGGCCAATAATATCGGGATACATCAAAGCTCTGGCCGTTATATTTGTCTTGTTAACTCCGATGTGATTGTTTTGAACGGCTGTATTGAGAATTTAATTAGCTTCATGGATAACCACCCCGCTGCAGGTATGGTTGGACCCCGGATTTTAAATCAAGACCGGACACTTCAGCCTTCGTGTCGGCACTTCCCCACAATCTGGAATAACTTGTGTCAAGCATTAGGGCTTAACAAATTATTTCCAAAATCACGTTTCTTTTCAGAGACTTTTATGAATTATTGGGCCCACGACATTGTGCAAAAGGTCGATGTACTCAGTGGTTGCTTCTGGATGGTTCGGCGGGAAGCTCTGAACAAAGTGGGGCTGTTGGACGAAGACTTTTTCATTTATGGTGAAGACCTTGACTGGTGCAGGCGATTTCATAATGCAGGATGGGATATTATATTTTATCCAAACGCTGAGACCATCCATACCGGCGCCGCCAGTTCTAATAACGATCCAATCAGGTTTTATATTGAAATGCAAAAAGCTGACTTGCACTATTGGCAAAAGCACCACGGTAGTATTGGCCGAACCGTTTACGCGGCAATAATTTTTCTCCGTCACTTACTGCGGCTGGCTCCCATAGGATTACTTTATATTTTTCGTCCCAGACTTCGGGAGACAATTTCGTTCAAATTGAAACGAAGTTTGGCCTGTATCCGATTTATAATTGCTCCCTAAATTTTCGCACGTTAGGCTTAAATATGAACGGTCTTAGTTCTTAGAACAGTAAAGGATTTTTTTGTGAATTGCGAATACATTTTAATTTCTCCTGTCCATAATGAGGAAGCATACATCGAAAGAACAATAAAGTGCATTATCGCGCAGAGTGTCCCTCCAAAAAAGTGGGTGATAGTCAACGATAACTCAACTGACAAAACGGAGGAAATCATAAAACAATATGAATCGCAGTACGATTTCATAAGTTATCTTTATCTTCAACACAATGATGCCCAAAGCTACTATGACCGCAAGATCAGAGCTTTTTTATCAGGTTATGAGAAGATTAAAGATACAAAATATGAGTTCTTAGGATGTTTGGATGCGGATATCTCACTCGAACCAACATATTATGAAAGCATTTTGGAAAAGTTCAATCATAATCCGAAATTGGGTGTCGCTTCAGGGGTATATCTTGATGAGGTCAATGGTCGACTTAGAAGAATCTTTATTGCGAGAATAAGCACACCCGGGGCAATTCAATTGTTTCGCCGCCAATGTTATGAAGAAATCGGCGGATACATCCCTTTGAAATACGGTGGAGTTGACTCTCTGAGCGAAATCATGGCTCGTATGGCTGGTTGGGAGACAAAATCTTTTCCAAAATACAAGGCGATTCACCATCGCCCCATGGGAACAGGGTCGAGAAATAGTGTTCTGCGTGGAAAGTTCTACCATGGATTCGTAGAATACCAGTTAGGTACACATCCACTTTTTATGGCGGCAAAATCAATTCTCCGCGCTTTTTGGGAAAGACCTCTTTTCTTCGCGAGCGCTTCAAGAATGACAGGATATCTCTACGCACATCTAAAAAAAGAGGAAAGGCGGGTTCCAGACAAGGTCATGAATTTTTATCGCAATGAACAAATGAGAAGACTAAGAGCTTGTTTTCGTTGTCAGAAAAGAAAGGGAGTACTTTCTTCCTAATTTATGTCGTAAAGATTTTGTTGTGAAATCAGCGACAAATGAGGACACCAACCAAATATCTATGGTGCTGTCTAAAAACAATATGAAAATTTGCCTGGCTGCATCAGCTGGAGGGCATCTAACAGAGCTGCTAAAACTTGCAGATAGTTGGCAACAATACGAAGTTTTTTACGTTTCTACTGCGAATATGGTTGCCAAGAAGCTTAAGCAGTATGGTCAGACCTATGTTGTGGGCGAATGCAACCGTGAACATCTTTTGCGGGTTATTCTTGTTTTGGTCCGCTGCATAAGGGTGATTCTACACGAAAGGCCTAATGTTGTAATAAGCACTGGTGCAGCGGTGGGCTGCATTATGTGTTTTCTCGGCAAATTATTAGGCGCGAAAGTCGTTTGGGTCGACAGTATTGCCAATGTGAGGTGGGTATCGCTGTCAGGTAGAATGGTTCGGCACATAGCTGACTTATTCCTTGTGCAGTGGCCCGAAATTGCCGAGCAATATAGTAATGTGGAATACGTAGGTGCGGTGATATGATTTTTCTGACCGTTGGGACACAGTTTCCATTCGACCGTTTCGTCCAAGCTGTGGACAATATCTTTGACCAGGGTTTGATTGACGAGGAAATATTTGCCCAGATTGGAGAAACTTCGTACAAACCACACAACTTTGAATCTGTGGCCTCTTTGGAGAAAAGGGACTTTGATGAGCGCGTTAAGAAAGCATCAAGCGTGATAAGCCATGCTGGGGTTGGTACGATAACAGTGGCATTGAAGAACAATAAACCGTTACTGGTTATGCCACGTATGAAGCGATATAAAGAGCATGTCAACGACCACCAAGTAGCAACTGCTAAGAAGTTTCAGGAGCTTGGGCACATATTGGCAGCGTATGATGTCAAAGATTTGCCGGATGGCATTCGCAAATTGAAAAACTTCATCCCCCGGAAAAGAAAAGCCAGCCCTGTTGCAATCACTGAGAGGATTCGTTGTTTTCTGAACAGTTTACAGGACTAACACTGGGCAATCCGAATGCGTAGAAAACAGCTAATCAAAGCTATTATACTTGCCGGTAGCCATGACTTTGGTCGTTGCTCATTAGCATCGCGTTTGCCCACAGCCTTATGGCCTGTAGCAGGAAGACCCGTCTTAGAACATCTGCTGACTTCTTTAGCCAATCAAGGTATAAAGCAGGCAACAATCTGTTCCAACTTTGCCGGTTCACTGCTGGAAGAATCAATCCGCGCCGAGAATCGTTTGGAGTTGAATTTTCTGGATGATTCCCTGCCGGTCGGCACTGCAGGTTGCATTCGCGATGCCGCCGGTGATGAAACAGATGCTTTAGGCTCCCGCAAGGCGGAGACCCTTTTGATATTTCCTGCCAGCATAATACGCCCCCCAAAAATTGATGTGTTGGTAAATGCACACCGCGAAGGTCAATCCGATTTGACCGTGATGTTGAATCCTGACTGTGGGAATGCGGATACACACGCTTATGACAAGCTTGGTAAATCAAGGGGTGAGCCAGCAGGGATTTATGTTTGCCGAACCAGTATTCTGAAACATATCCCGAAAGCAGGTTACTTCGATATCAAGGAAGGCTTAATTCCTGAAATGCTCCGTGCCGGCAAGACTGTTCACGCAGCAACGTTGCCAAATCACGCCGGCAATTTCCGGGATAGGCAAGAATACCTATACGCCATCGCCAATTACCTTGAAGGTGCTCCAAAACTGAATGCGGACCTAAAACCCTGCAGGGATGCCGATTCACAAACAATGTGGATAGCTGCTAATGCCAAAGTTGAGCCGGGCGCGCGAATTTATGGACCGGCTGTTGTCATGGACGGCGCTCACATTTCAAAGGGCGCGGTTGTTATTGGCCCGACTGTATTAGGAAAGAATGTTAGTATCGGCACCAATAGCATTGTGCTAAATAGCGTTCTGTGGGATGGCGCGCAAGTAGGGCCAAATTGCCAAATCCAACAATGTATACTCGACTACAACGCGGTTTTACGAGCTAATGCTGTTGCGGAAGAAAAATCCATATCATTCAAACCGAAAGGAATGCTGGAGCGTTTGGCCGGCCAGGCTTTAGAAGTTGTGCAACATAACACGAGTAGATTACAGCATGCATTGCAGTTACCACTTAGTAAAATCAATGAAAAAATGCCAAATTGCGTGCAGTCGCGCAAAACAAAAATTGTACCTTGGCTTGCGGGAAGTCTTGTTCTAATTGCATTTCTTTGGTCTTACTGGCCTGGCTTTGCCGACCTTTGGAATTTATGGCGAAGAAGTGATGAATACTCCTCTGGCCTTTTAGTTCCTTTCCTGGCTGTTTATGTTCTGTGGTCAAGACGTAAACCTATCGCTCAGTGCAGAATAAGACCCTCCATGTGGGGTTTGTTTGTCTTCGTGGCGGCGCAGGGCATCAGGCTGTTTGGGCTGTTCTTTATGTACAGCTCGGCAGAAAGATTATCTATTGTTCTAAGTGTTGCTGCATTGGTACTGCTTCTGTTTGGCTGGCAGCTTCTCCGAAAGGTCTCTACGGTATTATTGTTCCTATGTTTAATGCTCCCCTGGCCTAACCGTGTCCAGGCGGCTGTGACGCTGCCTCTACAACATTGGGCTACTTCGTCAGCCGTATTTTGTCTGGAGATGGTGGGCTACGAGGTCGTACGAGAAGGCAACGTTATCAATATCGGCGATGCAAGTGTTGCGGTTGCTGAGGCGTGCAATGGTTTGAGAATGGTCACCGCCTTTTTTGTGATTGGCGGATTGGTTGTTCTGCTGATTAGACGAACATGGTGGGAGAAACTGATAGTCCTCCTTTCGAGTCTGCCCATTGCTTTACTGTGTAACACCATGCGATTAGCAATCACAGCGGTTTTTTTCACAGTACTTGAAGGAGATTACTGGGAAACAATTTTCCACGACTTTGGTGGATATGCGATGATGCCATTGGCCCTTGCGGTGGTGATTGGTGAGCTTTGGCTTCTGACAAAACTTACGATGCTTCCAGGCAAAGAAGAAGCAATAATAATTAAACGACAAAATAAATGAGGAGTAATAGAAATGAACGATTTAGAGAAATATCATGATCAGGTGATTGAACAAGAGTATGTTAATTTTGAAACTCCACCTGAACCTGGGGGCCAGAGCATGTCCAATTTAATTGCCGGCATACTTCACCACTGGCCTTTGGTGCTTGTGACGTTTGTGGTGATTTGCGCTATTGGGATTCCAGCAGTATGGTTTCTGATAGAACCTCAATACCGTGCCACTGCGTCAATTCGGGTGGCACCAATCATTCCTAACGTCCTTTTCAGCGACAAGGACTCGGAACGTGTAATGCCGATGTACGAGAACTTCAAGACTGACCAGGCAAGGCTTATCATAGCAGATCAAAGAGTGCTTCAATGGGTGGCAGACGACCTGTCAGACAAAGGGCTTAAGTTCTTTAAGAAGAGAGGTCCTTTGTCTGAAAAAACAGTCGGTTTAGTGAAAACTCTCCGTCAAGCAATAGTTGAGAAAATTATTGCCGCTGTATTGCCCGAAAAACCAGCCGACCCAATTGAAGTTCTCCGGCAGTCAATAATTAAGGAAATTATTACTGCTATTCCGGTCGGGCGCAGCGAACTGATAAACATTAATATGATAGGCAGCGATCCCAAAGAAGCGGAACAAATAGCAACTTCTTTTCGCATGGCTTATATGGCTGTAGAAGGTTCCAGATCATCCCAGGGGGAAGATCAAAAGCTGCAGCTTTTAGAAAACCAGCGCCGAATATATGAAGAAAAATTACAGATGCAAAGTGAAGGCCTCCGGCAATTGGCGCAAGAGTATGGCAGCGTAGAGTTAACTCAACGCCAGGATATTATGATCCAACGAGTTGCAGTTCTACAAGAGCTCGCAACAAAATTAGACGCAGACAAGGTCCTTTTAGAGATAAAAATAGAGCTCCTCGAAAAAACTAAGGACGGGACTACTCTACAAAAAGCCTTGCTGGAAAGGCGGCACACATTTGTTCAGAACGACATTTTGATTCAAATGTTGACAGAGCGCATAGCTCAATTGGAGGAGGAGCTTATTTCCGCCGGGCAAATTCTGTCAGATGACAATCCAAAACTTAAACAGAGAGCCGAGCTATTAGAAGCTTTCGAAGCTAAACTGGAAGAACATCGTGAAAAAGTTGAAAAAACTTTTGATGAAAGTATTGCTGAAGAGCTAAGCGAAAATAAAGAGGCTGAACTTGCCGATGCAAAACTTGAGCTGCAGGGATTAATTGCCCAGAGAGATATATTACAGGCTAAAATAGACAAGGAAGACATCAATACGATAGAGCTTGGTCGTAAACAATTAGCCATTGTAGAGCAACAAGAGCAATTGGCTCTTACCAAGGAGGTGTTAGATACTATCCGGCGGCGTATTCAACAGATGGAGATGGAAAGAAAACGGCCCGCTCGGATATCTGTTCCTTATGAAACCACAGTTGTTCCTGTGCCAAGCAAGCGTATTAAATACACAATAGCCCTTATGTTTGGTGGAATGGCTTGTGGAATGCTGTTAGCTTTTCTAAAAGACAAAGCAGACATTCGCTTGCACACACCCAATGATGTAACTAAACGCATCGGTATTCGAATAATCGGGACCACCACGAGTTCACACACCGTCAAACCGGCTCTTCTTCCGGGACAGATAGCCGAAGACTACCAGACAATTCGCACTAATTTAGGATTACTGGATGGCGAAGGAATACCGAATAAACTGGTTGTTACAAGCCCGGAGATACAGGAGGGCAAAACTACCTTTGCGATTAATCTGGCAACAAGTTTGTCCAGGTCTGGGAAAAAGGTTTTGCTTATAGACGGCGACTTGAGAAAACCGGATATTGCACGTTTACTGAATCTCCCAAAAGTCTCAAAGGGATTGCAGGATGTACTTTTAGGGAAAGAATTTGACCAGGCTGTTTATTCTATACCTTCAACCGGCCTGGATGTGCTGGCGGCAGATTCTCACGGCGGTATAGATGTTTACGAACTAATAGCTTCACCGATAGCACGCCGGCGAATAAACGAACTAAGCGAAAAATACGACCACGTGATTATTGATACTCCTCCTGTACTGGTCTTTACCGATGCGCTTATATGGGCTAAATTTGGAGATGCGGTTATTTTGACCAGCTTCGCGGGCAAAACTACTACACCAGAGCTTAGAGAAGCAAAGGAACGACTAATGCAAATAGATGCCAGGGTGCTGGGCACAGTACTCAGTAATGTCCAAGTTGAAAAGAGTTACTCCCATCGTGAATACGGTTATTACGCACAAAATGTCCAATCAAGGAAAAATGTTAAGCGAGCCAGGAGAAAACTGCTAAACCTTGTCCAAAACATAGAAGTCAATGCCAACGATTTCAGGGCTTCCCAGGAAAATTGATCGGCTGAAGATTATTTGCGGGATACAAATTCTTAATCCATCAATGAATCTGATAATCATACACAAAGACGGTCCGCCGGTCGTGGACGCAAACGGCAGCGGTGATAATCTACTTCGTTTTGCACTGGCCAGCGAGCCTATTGCCGGCGTCATTCTCGATGGCTTGAGCAGATGCTTACCACTGCTTTCACGGGGGCAGGCTTGCCCCTGCAACAGCAGGGGTTGGGGCCGCAGCAGAAAGATTGTTTGCGCTATCCCGGAAGAATACAGAAGTCAGAAATCAGAAGTCAGAAATCAGAAGTCAGAAATCAGAAATCAAAATCTGTCTTCTGTCCTCCGTCTTCTGTCCTCCGTCTTCTGTTCTCCGTCTTCTGTCCTCTGTCTTCCTTATGCGGAAAATGTTCCAGTCCCCCCACAGCTCCTGCGCAAAGCCAAACGAAGCTCATGGTTTGTCGTTTCCAACGGACGGTTTCCTACGCAAATTGATAGTCGGCTTCTTCAATCCGCCATAGGCGGACTGGCTAAAATCCAGGCAGATGTGGTGGCGGTTAATGTCGCACCTGTGCTGTTGGGTAAACGGGAAAAAATGCGATTGACAGCGCAGGGCAAAGTAGCAGGATTCCGTCGATTGTACCGTGATTCGGCTGAACTGGCCCCGGTTTCTACCGGTTGGCCTCATCATCTTTTTGTTAGAACTAATGTTCTCGAGAAGGTTCTTGCCGGTTGCGCTTTGCCTCAATCCTTTTCCACACTTTTAGAAAGGTGTCGGTCGAATGCAGTGAGGCTGCGAGCAATTAAGGTAGGCGGAGCCGTGTTGGATTTAGAAACACAAGATGGTTTGCTGAACTTTTGCAGGGCAGGCATTTCGAAAATTCAACCCCTGCCGGCAACAAGCAGGGGCGGGGCAAATACGATATCACGAGATTCAAGATTAGTCGGAAAAGTGCTGTTAGGAAAAAACGTTTATATCGGCCCGAAGGCAATCGTGGTGGGCCCAACCGTCATTGGTGATAACGTTAAAATTGAACAGGGAGTGGTAATAAGCTCATCAATCATTGGGCCGGAAGTCTTAGTGCCGAAGAATCAATTTGTGCAGAACCGAATTGTTAAAGGAGATTTATTATTTAAGGTTGTCGATTCTCGTATCGATGCTCGCCTTGGAAACTCGAAGCTCGGGCGTCCAGCCTCCAGTTTCTACCGTAAGGCATCCTGCGGAGATACCAGCTTCGTCAACACCAAACAAGATTCTGTACCTTCAGTAAGCCTTAGTTCAAAACAGATTTGCCGCTCGTCTTTCGACTTTGGCCGAAAACGACGCATTGAAGACAGCTACCGCAGTTGGCCGAGGTTCTCTTACGCAGGAAGCTTTAAGCGAATTGCTGACTGTTTCGCCGCATTAATAGTGCTTGTTCTATTCGCTCCCATAATGCCCTTCATCGTCCTGGCAGTAAAATTAACTTCCCCAGGCCCCATATTTTTTAAGGACAAACGACAGGGACTCTATGGAAAAACGTTCAACTGTCTAAAATTCAGAACAATGCACCTCGGTGCAGATAAGATACAGGATAAATTGCGATTCGTAAGTCAAGTCGACGGCCCGCAATTCAAGATGGATGATGACCCGCGAATAAGCGCTGTCGGAAGATTCCTGCGAGAGACATATCTCGACGAGATACCTCAATTCATTAACGTTCTGCTCGGACAGATGAGTGTTGTCGGTCCAAGGCCTTCTCCTGAATCGGAGAATTTGTTGTGTCCATTTTGGCGTGACGCCCGACTATCGGTTCGCCCTGGAATCACAGGGCTCTGGCAGGTTTACAGAACACGCCAACTAATGAAAGACTTCCAGGAATGGATCTATTATGACACCAAATATGTCAGAAATCTGTCGCTAAGCATGGACCTACGGATATGTTGGCAAACAGCCAAAAAACTGCTTGATAACTTCATCAGTCAATTTTAAGTCAGAAGACAGAAGATAGAAATCAGAAGCCAGAGATCAGAAGTCAGAGTTCAGACTTCAGACCTCAGACTTCAGACGTCAGACTTCCGATATCTGTCGTCCGTTTAATTAGAAAGGGTAAGTAAATGCCTCAAAGATATTTTAACTGGAAACTGGCAATTGTTCTGGTAATCGGCTTTCTTCTTTTAGGCTCAATCGCCTTTGGACTGCGCCAATGGCAGAAAGCTAACAGGGCCGAGCAGGGACTCGTCCTCGGCAATAAAGCTTATGACGAACAAAGGTGGGAAGAAGCGGCAAAGCATTTAGGCAAGTATCTCAATGTTGAGCGGGATGATGTTCCGGCGTTACTCAAATACGCCGATGCACAACTTAAAATCAGGCCTTTTAAACGCGGCAATGTTCAACAAGCCATAGAAGCTTATCGAGCCGTTTTGAGGGCAGACAAAAACAATTACGAAGCTGCTATGCAGCTTACCGAGCTATATTTAATGATGGGTATGGCCGGCGAGGCCGAGTTAATTGCCAACAGGCAGCTCGAAACAAATGATGACCCTAAACTTCATAGGATGTTAGCCATGGCACTGGTAAGACAACGGAAGTTCGATGAAGCAGCAGCGCAATTGAAGGCCGTCATACAAGAACATCCTGACCAGATATTAGCCTACGAAACATTGGGTCAGCTTATAGAGCTGCGTCCGGAAGATTTCCCGGACTCCCCCGAAAGCTGGTTTGATGGAGCGGTAAACAATAATCCGTCCTCGGCCCTGGCATATATAGCCCGTGCCGGTTTCCACAGAAGAAGCAAAGACATCGCCAAAGCGTTAGCTGACTTAGAGCAGGCTGAAAAACAGGATTTATCTGACCCTGAGGTGCAGTTGCGCCTTGCCAACGAATTTATCAACGCAGATATCCTGGATAAGGCAGAGGAACATCTGGCGGTTGTGCAAACGGCCACGCCGACAAACCAAGATCTCTGGCAAATATGGGCTCTGCTCGCATTGAAATCAAAGTCGCAGGAAAAGATGCTGAAGGTTGCCGAGACCGGTTTAAAAAAGCTTTCTTCGCAGCCCTGGGATTTTATGCCAATAGCTACAGAGCTATTTATCCGTGGCGGCCAGCTCGACCGCGCTGCCGACTGTATCTTGGAAATGAACCAAAAGGATGTCTCACCTGTCGCCGTTGCATTCCTGGAGGGTCTTTTAGCTGCCGAGAGAGGACGTTTATTTGAGGCCGTTAAATACTGGCAGCAGTCAATTGGATTGGGTAATACATCTTCACAAGTTCGATTGGTATTGGCCTCAACTCTGTCTCGCTTAGGCAACACACAATTGGCGCTTGGGCTTTTGCGCACGCTCGTTTCCGAAAGTCCGGATCTTTTCGCCGGACGTCTGGCCCTGGCCGAAATGTTGGCCCAGACCGGAAACTGGACAGAGGCGGCGGAGCACGCTGCAGCAGCGATGCGACTTTCACCGGAAGATGTTAGGCCTGTCTTACTGTATTTACAAGCTCGAATGCGACTATTGGAAGAAAGCTCAGCGGGCGAACCCATTCGACAGGCTCAGGGCAGGAATGAACAAATGTGGCAGGACATAGAAAAACGATTGTCCGAATTGGAAAAAGCCACTAACGGTGCTCTCGAGGTCAAACTTCTGCAGCTCCAACTCGCACAGCAGCGGGGTAATTTCACCGACGCTGAGGCGTTGGTGACTCAACTGAAGAAAGACCATCCTTCCCAGGTTAGGATTGTTATGGCTGAAGTTGAGCTGCTTGCTGCTCAGGGTAAGATAGATGAAGCAATATTGTTGTTAGATGAGATGATAAAGGAATTTCCCGACGCTGTTGAGCTGATAAGATACCTTGCGATTTTATTGGCCCAACAAGGCAATCAAGAAAAATGCGAAGCAACTATTAAAGATGCATTGATGCGTATTGAGCAACCCTTCGCCCAGCGCCAATTAGGCCTGCTGCTTGCCCAATTTTACACTCAGTGGAATCAGAAAGGCAATGCTTACACACTGCTCGATGCACTTGCACAAAAACTGCCTGATGACATTCCTGTAAAACGCCGACTTTTACTGTGCGAGCAGGTTATCAAAGATCCCGAGAAAGCCCAGCAGTTCGTCAATGACATCAAGTCACTTGAGGGCGAGGACGGCTGGCAATGGCAATATGAACAAGCAAGAGTCTGGTTCGCAGCAGAGGATTTCAAAGCTCGTTATCCCCAAATTGTTACGCTTCTGCAGGAAAATCTGCTGGCAAGTCCGAGTGACCAGGCCAGCCGAATGCTCCTGGCGGCAGCCTATGAACGCGCAGGCGAGTTACAACTGGCAATTTCGACATATCGTGAAGGCCTGGGCCACTCGCCGGATGACATTAACATAATAATTCCTACTGTTGCTGCACTCTACAAAGCAAGGGAATATGACGAAGCCGAGCAGCTTCTGAACCGTGCTTCGGCGGCAAAGCTCTATCACCCGCAACTTCAGAAATTTCAATTGCAAAGCCACCTCAGGCACGGCCAGTTAAGTTTAGCCTCAGACATTCTGCAGGACATCCTCAGCAATGACCCCAATAACCAAACTGCCTGTTTATCTCTTGCATTACTCAATATGCAGCAGGATAAATTTGACGAGGCTGAAGAATTACTGGCTAAACTAAAAATCCAAGACCCTAATTCACTGATGATAACTGCTGCGCAAGTCCAGCTCAATATTCGTCAGAACAAAACGACAGAGGCGTTGAGACTTTGTGATGAAATGGTAAATAACCTCAACAACGCATCAGCTTATATCTTTCGCGCTCGAACACACACATCCCTCAAGCAGACTGATAAGGCAATAGAAGACCTTGAGCACGCTGCTGCCATCGAACCCAACAACATTGAGGTTTGGATAGCCCGGAGCGTGTTTTACAATTCCATAGGCCCACCGGATAAGGCGTTCGCTGATATTCAACAGGCGCTATCTTTGGACACGAGCAATATCCGAGTACAAAAACAGGCTATCTCGCTGTTTTTAGCTTCGGGCTCACGTGACCGCGTTCTTCAGGGAAAGACCATCCTTGATGAAGCTCTCCAATCAAATCCTGATGATATCGACTTACAGCTGTTCAAAGTAGGTTCACTGCTTAGCGAAGGAACAGCTCCGGCAATCGAAAATGCTGAACAGATTCTTCAAAAGATGACCGAAGACCAACCCGAAATCAGTAGGGCTTGGGTGCTTCTGGGAGAAATCTTGCTCAGGCAGGGACAGGCCGGAAGAGCTATGGATGCCGCGTTGCGAGGCCTTGCACATAAACCCAACGATAGGATGTTACTTCTGCTGAAAGCTCGTGCCGAGGCAGTCAGGTCACCAATCCTGGCGATTCCAACTCTCAAAGTGTTACGTGAAGTGGACCCGAACAATACTGATACCACATTGTATCTGGCCAACGTATATATTGCGGTAGACGAGCCTGAGAAAGCTGTAAATCTTCTCAAATCACAATTAGCCTCTCGCATCGGCACTGCTGAGGAGAGAAAAATAAATATCGCCCTTGCGGTAGCATTACACAAGAATGGCAACAAGGCGGATGCTCAAAAGGAATTTGACTCTCTGATTCGGTCTGAACCAAATGACCTAAGCCTGCTATTAGCGCAAGTACAGTTACTCAAAGACGACCAATTATGGAGTCAGCTCAGCCGGAAGGTCGCTGAGTGGTACCAAAAGCACCCAAAAGATAGTCGTACGCTCATTGATATTGCCAGGAACCTGGTGACAAGTGATGGTGGTGAGGCCAGTGAAACAGCCGAAGATATATTTAGGATGATACTGAAGAACGATCCTGATTCTATTGAGGCCATCACTGGCCTCGCTATACTATTATACACCATTGGCCGTCCTGACGAGGCGGTTTTGCTCTATCAAAGGGCGCTTCAGCTTGAGCCTGACAATCTAACCGTCATCAACAATCTGGCCTGGATAATGTGCGAAGAGCAGGAGAAGTTCCAGCAAGCGCTCGAGCTTGCCCAGAGGGGGCTAAAGATAGCACCTGACTATATTGACCTAATCGACACCCGCGGTGTCGCGTATTACCGATTGGGCGAATTAGACAAAGCCGTCGAGGATTTCAATACGTGTATTAAACTCTATCCGAACGAAACACCAGCGTCTGTCGCTTCACGTTTTCATTTAGCAAGAGCTTTTGCCGGACTCGGACAAAGGGACAAAGCAGTTGAATGTCTGAACCGGGTTTTGGAGCTGGACGGCCGTATCGGAGGTCTATTAACGGCAGACCAGGCCGAAGCACAACGTTTGCTCAAACAGTTACGGGAGGGCAGTTAACCATGCTCGAATTGCCAAATCCATCAATCGATAATGTCGCCGGTGGTGATTCCAGCGACAAACACTACCAAATAATATTGCTTAACAAAAAGCAGTGGTCATATGTGCAGAAGCGATATGGTTTAACACCTCGTGAGTGCCAAATAGCAGAGTTGATCTGCCAGGGTCTGCAAAATGGTAGCATAGCAAAGTATTTGCGTATAAGACCCGGTACGGTAAAAACTCACACAAGAAATATTTATCGAAAGGCCCGCGTCAAAAGCAAAATTGCAATGCTCTTGAGATTTGTCAATGATGCAAGAGAAATTTCTATCAAATATGACCAGGCGAGTCCCATTCGTAAGGTGGAATAAGCAAAGCTCACCGGAATAATTACCACCTTTTTCATCCCAATCACGGTTAGAATTTATCGAAAAAGAAAATCACGTATCGTCCGAAAAAAACGGGCGAAATAATTATAGCCGTTCTTCTCTAAAAACTAATGCGATTGCAATAAATGGTCTTGAGCATAATTTATTTTGATTATAGTTTGCTTTCAGATGTACCGATATATATATATGCGGGAAATCTGATAGAACAAATAAAAAAATGGAGAATGACAATGAAGCACAAACGGCTTATATCAGGGGCGTTTTTGTCACTAATTACGATTAGTCTAACAGGTTGCTTTTCGTCTAATCCGGCAGACATAGAAGCATTTCTAATGCCGGATAAGGTCGATGTTACAGCCGAAAGTTATGTCTTACAGCCGCCGGACGAGGTTGAGGTACATTGCTCAAGGGTGCCGGAGATCGACAAGCAACGGCAGCGGATTCGCCCGGATGGCAAGATAAGCTTTGAAACTTTGGGCGAAATGGAAGCAGCGGGCAGAACTCCCACCCAGCTTGCAAATATCCTGCGGGGAAAGGTTTTGGAGCTTTACAAATTAGAAGGTGAAAAGCCGATAGATATTCGGATCGTTGCGTACCAAAGTAAAGTGTTTTACGTATTGGGGCAAGTTCTTTCGCCCGGGCCGAAAATCTATACCGGCCGTGATACGGCATTAACCGCTATTGCTCATGCGCGGCTCAACCCTATGGCCTGGAAAGAACGCATCCAGGTAATAAGACCGTCGAGAGATGAAAATGTTAAGCCGAAAATCTTTGAAGTTAACTTTGAACGTATGGTTGTTCATGGCGATACGAGTAAAGACGTTCTATTGCAGGAAGGCGATATAATTTATGTGCCGCCGACTGTGTTGGCGGTTGTGTCTTTGAAGTTAGAAGAGGTGCTCCGGCCGATTGCACGGGCCTTTTCCGGGGCCTATTATATGCAGCAGCCTTGGGGAACCGGCTACTATGGTGGCGGTGGGTATTATAGGTAGGTTTTCCATCTACCGAGTTGTATAGTAGAAGTTGATAGAGTTTTCAATTCATCGTTGTGAGGGGACATATCATCATGTCCGGGCATAAGACATTGAAGTCAGTTCATCTTGCCAGCACGGTCTGGTTCATCGTTTGTGTTGTTTATATTTTAATGTTAGCATTACGCCAGGCAGGTGTTAATTGGTGGGTTGTATTCTCGCTGTCCGGGCACGGTGTCTTAATAGTTCTGTTGCTGATTAGCCTGTATTTATTTGCGATTTACAGAGGGATTAGCAGCAGTCAGAAAGTGCAAATTGAACACCCACTAACCAGCACGAGCTACTATGCGGTGTTTTATGTGATAACACCTCTTTTAGGTGGACTGGCGGGCTGCCTTGGAATGATAGGCGTCAGCACAATCGGCCAATTCGTATTGGGAATCACACTGGGAACTTTGGGGACAACATTTTTGGTCTGGGTGATTATCGATCCTTTGGCTGGGCTGCTGGAGATGCTGTTGCTGCCTGTAAGCCGAAAACACTGTACTGAACGGCTGGCACGAGCTAAAGCGCTGCGCCAAAGCAGACAAAGAAATCGTGAGCGTTTGCTGACGGAGGTGTTAGCTAAGGCCGAATCGGAGCAGGGCCACTGGCGAGAGGTGTTGAAGCCAAAGGCTGAAAAGCTCGCCGGACTGTTGACAACTAATGAAACGGACTTTAGGCACGTAGAGTGTGAAGCGGTTGGTATAGGCGTCGATGCGTGGCAAATTGGGGGACTAAGTTGTATGCGGGAGCTTCGCGATATGGCAATAGCCATCGCCGGACAGAGCAACCAAGATAAGTCTGTTGTTGACTACATTGGTGCCTGGTGGGACGGTGTCGGAAGCTGGCGGGAACCGTCACTTGGTTGAGAGCCGGAATTAATCACGCCTGTAAGTCCTAAGGACTCCTTGCGGAGAAGCGTGCGTTTCCGCATCGGGCCGAATAAATCCGGCTCGTCTCGGCGAAGGCCGGGGCAGGAGCGGGAAAAGTTAAGTTTTAATGGGAGCATAACAAAAAAGGGCAAAGTCATGCGACTTTGCCCTTTTTGCTTTTGTAGCATTGATTGTATCTTTTCACAATGTTCTTCTTCTTCGCAGCCACCCGACAAGACCCACGCCGATACTACCTAACAAAATCGCGCCGGGAGCCGGTATGGCGATGATGCTGCCTGATGAAAGCATAAGGGGGTCGGGAATACCGGTAGGCCAAGGAAAACTACTACTACCCCAGCCTACGCCTATACTACCGAAAGCTGACGGTGGCAGCCCGAACATGTTCCAGTAGTCCTGAATGATGAAGTCCCATTGTTCGCCGGGCTCAAAGATGTCGTCAACTGTCATGCTCTCGAAAACCAGTGGTCGGTTCACCCCGATACTGTCAATCTTGAAGGCCAAACCTCCATTGACCCAGCCGTCATGGTTCGTCAGTGTAGTTTCCGCGATCCCGGGCGCGCCGGGTTCAAGGTACCCTACGTCCGCTACGTACCAAAGGTCGGACCAAGGCACGCCGGTCATGTTCTTGATGCTCACAAGTACATTTGGTATCCGAGGATCATCGGTTTCGGGTTCGAAACACGACGTCTCCTCTGTGAATATCCAGTTGGACATGATCCATTCATTATTTGGGAACGGAACTTGATATGATGCCCCCGTCGGATCTGAAGCTATCTGATTACCCAGCTCGTGGAGCCCATTCTGGGGGATGACCAAGTCGTCTTGAGGCCCATTCTCATACGTGACCTGAGTCGGTATCGCTTGCGTTGTGCCGCTGATGGTCAGAATCAGTGTCGTTAGTACACAAATTGCGATGAACTTTTTTTTCATAATTTTTCATCTCCTCTTTGGGATATCTCTATCCTTGCTTTGCCTCCTTGTCAAAGAGTAGATTTCAGTTCATATCTGCACTTTACGGCAGAGTTTTTACCCTGCCATTAGTGCTCTGTCAAAGCTCAAATGATGGTTTGTCATTCCCGCGAAAGCGGGAATCCAGACTTATTGATAGTACTGGATTCCGCTTCAAGTGCGGAATGACAGCCCTCAAAGAACTCCTGACAAAGCATTAGTTGCTTTTTGTACTTCTTTTACAGTGTACGACGTCTTCGCAGCCAGCCGACAAGACCCACGCCAATGCTGCCTAACAGAATAGCACCCGGTGCCGGAATGGCCGATACAATTACCAGTTGAGAAGTCTCAATCTCAAATCCCCAGTAAGGCTCGGCTCCGATCTCTACGTTCAGTGTATGGATGCCCTCTAATAAGGATAGGTCGAAGTATGTGCCCAGGTCGAACACAGTAGTGGTTATCTCACCCTCAGTGCTGTTTCCCGGGCCCGGTTGCCAATTAAAGCTGCTGTAGTCAGCCATTTCTTGTAGGTAGCCAAGGTCTATCCAGGCACCACCGTCGATATTGATTCTGACTGGGTCCTGTTCACCGTCCTTGCCATTACCAGGGCCATCCACATCGTCGGCAACGATAGTAAGCGTAGCCGACCCGATTACCGTACCCCACGTACCAGTATACACGAGCGGGTCAACGGAACCGTTGTACGTATGAGGTGGGTCATAGGTGTAAGAGGCGCTATATGGGTATACCGACGCGTTTAACACTTCGTAAATGTCGAGCGCTTCATAATACGTCGGATTTGCAGCTACATTATTTGTGATTGAGAGCAATCCCACTGCTATACAAAAAATTATTAACTTCTTCATCTGTTCATCTCCTCCTCTCAGATGTAAATAGTGTTTTTTTAGTTATGTTTATCTTGATTTTACTTTTGCTTCATATTCGCATTTTTACAATTCTTTTTTGCTACCATTCCTTTAGTACTTTTCTGTAAAAATGGAAAACTTAACTACTAAGAATCCCATCAACCTCCACCCAGAAGGGCCTGCGCGCAATGACCCTCCGCATAGAAAGGAGGTTATAGTCATCAGGCCGGGTTAGGAGGGCCGCGGGCCAGATGAGCAAAAGTAAATCCTGGCGAAAAATGAATATACTGCTTGGCTCCGGGAGCCGGGCAGTTCGTTGCCTGGATTAGTAAAGATGAAAGATGCGGTATCGCGAATTGAGGTGCTGCGAGGTTGCAATTGGTCCGCGCATTACTCTTAAGCGCCACGAATCGGTAGCAAAGGTGTACTATTTTTATTCTGGATTCCTGCTTCGGCAGGGCCTGTCCCGTACTTGATACGGGAAATGACATTGGACTTCGTGTGGATGACATTGCGTCGTTAGGTATGCCGGCTAAATGGTGAAGCAGGCCTATGTATTTCGTGCCTTCAATGTCACTGCGCAGACGCAGAGACTCTTCAAACTGATGTAAGCGAACAGTATTAGTATGAGATTTTCGCTGAAGATGTTTCTTTGAGCTAATATGTGCAGCTAATTTTGGGATGGCTTGAATACCAGTCTGTCCTGCCCATAACAGGCCGGCCAAAGCTCCCAGCCAGACCCTGCGGTCCTTAACCAATGAAACACAAAGGAATCCTGTCAAAACCATGAAAAGTGCTGCGGGTACGGGCGGCAAAGACTGTGCACCAATAAGTGGAGAGTTCGTAAAATCAGCGGGTGGCCTTAAAAGCTCTGCGCCGATATTGGCCAGGTGAGAATTGGAAGGTTCGGTGATTTGGCTTGTTTCGCGTACAAAGATGATATGTGCTTCCGAACTCGGTGACACAACACCGGCAGGGAAGCTCTCGTTGCAATTGCACATCGTTGGCCCGCCTTTTGCCGCCGTGGCCATAACGAGCAACAGCAATACGACCGATAATCTGCTGCTTTTGTACACCACCAATCCTCCGCCTCCTCATAAATATCAAGGCGTCTGAATATAAATATAAAATAGACTGTATCAAGACTTCCCCCCTCATACTCATAGTCAGAAGATACTCTTACCCATTTTAAATTAATTTTACGTTACCAGTTTACCAAGATTCAAATTCCAGGTCAAGTAAAAAAAACCAATAATGAGAATTTTTAAAGAAATGCACTCTTTTTCAGGAGTTTTGGATTTTTGTGGTGTAAGTGTGTAAGAATGGAGTGAGGTGTTTCATTACTCCTTTTGGGCTATCCCTAAAGTAGTATATTGGCTTGTTACAAGGTATTCTGGCCCGCTTTTCTCTGCAGGATGGAGTCATCGCAGGTCCTGGCAAGAACCAAGACTCTATATCAAAATGAATACGACAAATAAATACCTGCTTGATTCGGTGATTGAAATACTCAAAGCCAAATTAACCCAGAGCCAGGTTATACGGATGTAATTTTGTAAGCTCGAACTCGCCGACTGCTTGTTAAGTGGTGGGTAGTGAGTGGTGAGTAGTCAATTAACCATTTAACCACTCACCAATTAACCATTTAACTTAGTGGATTTTTTATTTTGACGTTGTCGTCGTTTATGGATATTGTATTACCCGAAGGCTAAACGCGGAAAGGATAATTTAAATGTGGTATGCTATTTACATTGCCGGCATTGTAGTTATAGGACTGTTAGCTTTTTTGGTAGGGAAAAAATTGTCCGCGACGCCCAGGACTGAATCCAAAACAACTACATTTCTGATTAAATCCATCCAGGCGATAGCGGAATTAGCGGTTCTGGAATACATAACCGAAGGTGTCACGGAGATAAAAGAAAAGAAGGCCAGCCTTATTACCGTTCGCTGGAAAAGGGGCTTGTTGAGATATACGGCTAAGCTGAAAGTCGGTTTTGAGCTGGACCAAATGGATTACACTATCAACGATTCACAAAAGGTAATTCAAATCGCGCTGCCGAACCCAAGAGTCTTAAGCTGTGAGATCTACAACAGAAAGTTTTACAAACTACCTTTGGAAAAAGCGGAGAATGTCCCCTGGAAGTATGACATAGTCGAAGATTTCAGCTCCGATGAAGTACTTGCACTTGACAATGAGGCCAGAAGTAATGCCCTTAAAAATGTGAATGAATTCTTCGTCCTGGACCTACTTCGCGACAAAACCAAACTTACCTTCAAGAAGATTTTCTCTCTTTCTTATCCCGAATACACCACGGATATATCTATTATGGATGAGCCCGCTTCCCAAACCATTGCCGAGCTTCCCGGAGAGGCAGCTTCCGAAGACCAGGCTTCCAACTCCGACAAATAGTGAAATACAGCCGGTAAAGTTTTTGACAAAACAAACACTTTGTGGGATTAAGCAGAAATACCGCTTTGCAAAGTTCCTTTTTTTTATTTTAACTTGTCTCTTATTCTTTTAATATACCCTTATGCTGGAAAAAGGGCTTGTTCAGATTTATACGGGGGATGGAAAGGGCAAAACCACCGCTGCGTTCGGATTGGCACTACGTGCAGCCGGCCAGGGAAACAAGGTCCTGATATATCAATTTTTAAAGCCGTCGTCTCTTGATATCGGCGAGCGGTTCGCACTGCAATTGGGCGCTGTCAGAATCAGGACCGAGGCGCTTGATACACCCTGGGATATGTCCAAATCTTTTCAGGATGAAAAAGCTGTCGCCCAGATGCAGGCTGCAATCAGCGAGGCCCTTGAAAGAATCGCACAGACGGCGGAGAAACGGTTTTACGATGTGCTGATACTTGACGAGATTGTATTTTGCCTTTCAAAAGACCTGGCTAAATTGGAAGATATCAAAAATATAATCGACAGAAGAGACCCTGTTGTCGAAATTGTTATGACCGGCAGAGGTGCAACCAGGGAATTGATAGAATTAGCGGATTTGGTGACGGAAATGAAAAATATCAAGCACCCGTTTGATGATGGCCTGCCCGCCAGACGAGGTATCGAATTTTAAACCACCCGGCTTGTTTGGATAGGCAGGCTGAGTTTGCTCGGGAAATGCTGGATTAGGTGTAAGGTATGATAGAGGTTGACAGGATAAGTAAAACTTTTCGACATCGCAAACGCAAGGGCAAGGCCCCACATCAAAAAGACAAACGTGAAGATGGGAAACTGTTTTACGCGGTGAGGAATGTCACTTTCCGCGCTGAAGCCGGGACCATTTTAGGACTCCTCGGCCCCAACGGGGCGGGCAAGACGACCCTGCTGAGAATGCTCTCGACCGCACTGAAACCCAGCGAGGGCACGGCCAGGTTTGATGGCGTGGATGTAGTTGAAAGACCTCTTGATGTCCGAAGAAGAATAGGTTTTCTTTCCGACAATACGGGGCTTTATGGTCGTCTCACCGCACGCGAGATGATTGAATATTACGGGAAATTACATGGCCTGGAGCAGGCAAAAATTGACAAGCGTATGGATGAGCTTTTCAGTCTTTTAGAGATGACCGCTTTTGCCGACAAAAGAAATGAATCACTATCTTCCGGTATGAAGCAGAAAGTTTCGATTGCCCGCACACTTATTCACGACCCCGAAGTCATCATATTCGATGAACCGACCACCGGGCTCGACGTTGCTGCGGCTGAGGCCATTTTGAATTTCATTGAATCCTGCAAAGTTAAGGGCAAAACAGTCCTCTTTTGCACACATCACATGCACGAAGTGGACAGGCTCTGTGATTTTGTTGTGGTACTTCACAAAGGCCGGCTCTGTTTCGAGGGAAGCATTGAACAAATGCGGTCCGATACGGGACAAACACATCTGGACAAGGCCTTTTTGACTTTGATTGATTCCAGTGAGGTAAATCATGCGGCTTAATATTCTCACAATATACCTCAAGGAAATGAAAGAAGTATTGCGCGATAGGAAAACCCTCATATTTATGGTGGCCTTACCAACACTCGTAGTGCCTGTACTGATGAATATTATGATCGGATTCATTGTCAGGGCTGAGAAAAAAGCCCAGACGGAAATCCTCACTTTTGCCATCTTCGGAGCTGAACACTTACCTGACTTGGCCAACGCATTCAGCGAAGAAAAAGGATTCGAGAAAGTGAATCTCCTTACACAGGAAGCGATTGCATCAGCCATTGAAGAAAACAAGATTAAATTCGGCTTGGTTATCCCTCAAACAGCTCGCGAACAGATCGAGAGGGACGAACAGGTTGCTGTCCGGTTTTATTACAACAATGCCTCCGCTACCAGTAAAGTTAAGAACAGGGCCGGTAAAGTAATTCGTGAATTCAGTGAGAGATACCGCTCGGAACGTCTGGCCGGCCTTGGTTTGGATACGCCGCAAGAGCAGGAACATTTGCTCAATCCTATCACTATTGAAGAGCACAACACAGCCAATATGCGAGAGGTGCTCGGTGAACGCGTGGGTGGGATTCTTCCCTACATGTTCATCATCTTCTGTTTTATGGGGGCCATGTATCCGGCCATAGACTTGGGGGCTGGTGAAAAGGAACGCGGCACACTGGAGACCCTTTTGCTGGCGCCGATTCGGCGTTATCAGATAGTGCTTGGCAAATTCTTTGTGATTTTCACCACGGGTGTAACGGCGGCTTTGCTCTGTCTTACAAGCTTTGGCGTTATGTTGGCGGTAAAAGTACAGGAGATTACCGGGGAATTGGGTGAGGTCATTGCCTCTGTGAGTGTGGTTGACTTGGTGTTAATCGCAGCAATGTTGATTCCCACAGCCGCAATGTTCGCCGCGGTATTGTTGAGCGTATCCATTTACGCCAAGAGTTTCAAAGAGGCCAGTGCCTACTGCGGCCCGCTCAATTTCCTGGCCATTGTGCCGGCTTTTATCGCTATGCTTCCGATGGTAAAACTTGATTGGTACTGGGCCATGGTGCCGGTTACCAATATCTCGCTTGCGATCAAAGAGCTTATCAAGGGCACTATGAACTACGAGATGTTTATCGCCATTCTCGGTTCAAGTGTCGTTATTGCAGGTGCTTTCCTTTTCTTCTGCTCCAGGTGGTTTGAGCGGGAAGCCGTTCTTTTTCGCCAATAAACGCATCCTTTTTAACTACAGACATGCTTGAATCGTGCAGCTAATATGAGTATTATAACGGGTGGAAGCCCTGTTTCCTGCGCACAGGGACGGGTTATATGGATTAGTAAAACAATAGCATAAAACAGGAACTTTCACTATGAGTCAAAATGTTGCTGCAATTATTTGTGCCGCCGGGGCCAGCAGCCGATTCGGCGGGAAAAGAAAGAAAGCATTCGTTGATGTGGCCGGTAGGGCTGTCTTTCTGCGGAGCGTTGAGCTTTTCGCAAACCGAGATGACGTAAAACAGATTCTATTAGGCATCGCGCCCGAGGACGAGGAGTTGGTGAGTGTCAAATGGGGACCGAACCTGAAGTTCTTCAACGTAAAAATCTTTTTTGGAGGTTCTGAGCGTTTTGATACCGTTAATCAAGGCCTCGAACTCATCAAAGATGGTATCGACCTTATTGGAATCCACGATGCCTGCCGATGCTGTGTGACAGGGAAATTGATCAGCAAAGTTGTCACTGCCGCCGCTAAAAGCGGTGCAGCGATACCGGCCTGTCCGGTTGCAGCAACGATAAAAGAAGCCAAGGATCATACAATAATCAGAACCGTTGACAGGGCAGCTCTATACGAAGCTCAAACTCCACAGGTCTTCGCTGCCGAATTGCTCGAAAAGGCGTACGAAAACCTCAAAAATCTGGACCAAAGCAAAATCAGCGATGACTCACAATTAGTCGAAGCACTGGGTCATAAAGTAACGATCGTGGAGGCGGACTCTTCGAATATTAAAATTACCCGGCAAAGTGATATTGCAATAGCAGAAGCCATTCTCAAGTCTATGACTAAGCTTGGACCGAAAGGCCCCATAGGGCCTTATGTTGAAGCTCAGTGGTAATATCTCAAGGGACCGGATGTAACTAAAAGGAATATTTATTAAGAAGGGGACTAAGCGATGAAAACAGTAATTTGTTGGAAAGCAACTGTTGTTTTACTGATCCTGTTAGCTGGGGCGGCCGGGTGTAACGGACTGGCTGGTATAGGCGGCGGCGAGAAAATGACGCTGTTGTTCGAGGCGGACTTTGAGGACGGTAGGCTTGGCGAATGGCAGGCAACCGACTCATTCGCGTGGCGAATCGAACCCGGACACGATGGCAAGGTGTTGGCCCTGTATCAACAGAGCGAATATGAGCCACGAGTCCGCTCGCCTTTCAACATTAACCTTGTTCGGAATTTCGTCGTGGGTAGCTTCGTGCTGGAGGTGAAGATGCGCTCTACGACGAAGGATTACGGCCATCGGGATATGTGCCTGTTTTTTGGACATCAGGACCCGTTGCATTTCTATTACGTGCACATTGCCAACATAGCCGATGCTAACGCGAACTCGATATTTATTGTTGATGCTGAGCCGCGTGTCTCGATTGCAAAGACACAAACCGAGGGGACAAAGTGGGACGATAACTGGCACACGGTGCGCTTGGTGCGCAATGTTGAAGAGGGCACGATCGAGGTCTTTTTTGACGATGGGCCTGAACCGATAATGACTGCCGTTGACCATCGCTTCGAATGGGGCAGGGTCGGCGTTGGCTCATTTGACGACACCGGCCAATTCGACGATGTTAAACTCTGGGGCGAAGAAAGATAAGACCCTCCAGGCACTTACTCTAAAATTAAAGTAGTAGCTTGAGCAAGACCACCGTTTCTGTTAGATTGTTGCCTGATTGGAAAAAAGAAATCTAATAATCGATAGTAAATAATCAATAATCAATTGATTTTGGGTGGCAGATGAATGTACTTTTAATTGGTAGTGGCGGACGTGAGCATGCTATCGCCTGGAAACTGGCTCAGTCGAAAGACTTAACCAAACTTTACATAGCACCGGGCAATCCCGGTACAGCACAATGTGGACAGAATATTCCTATCGGTGCTGATGATGCCGACAAGCTTCTGGACTTTGCACGTCAGAATGATGTCGGTCTTGTAGTAGTAGGCCCGGAGGACCCTCTTGCAGCGGGCTTGGTCGATGCGTTTGAAGCTGCCGGCATAATGGCATTCGGCCCAAGCGCCGATGCCGCTCAGCTCGAAGCGGATAAAGCATTTGCAAAGCAGCTGATGCGCTCCAGCTCCGTCTCCACGGCTGAGGGCAGAACCTTCGACAGATTCAGCGATGCCAAAGCATATATCGCAAGCAGGGACGAGCCGGTGGTCGTAAAAGCCGCAGGCCTTGCGAAGGGCAAAGGTGTTTTTGTTTGTGATGACCCTGCGGATGGAATCTTAGCGGCTGAACAGATAATGTGCGACAAAGTATTCGGCCCGGCGGGTGACAGAATTATCGTCGAAGATAAACTGCTCGGCGAAGAGGCCTCGATACTTGCCTTTGTGGACGGGCGCAATATCTATGTTATGGAATCGTCGCAGGACCACAAGCCCATCGGCGACGGTGACACCGGGCCCAACACCGGTGGAATGGGCGCTTACAGTCCCGCACCTATAGTTACTGAGGATTTGATGAATCAGATTACGCGTGAAATTCTTGTGCCGGTGGTCGACGGCATGAATCGAAACGACACGCCATATAAAGGCGTGCTATACGCAGGGCTTATGATTACCGGCGGAGGACCGAGGGTGCTGGAATTTAACGTGCGCTTTGGCGACCCCGAAACCCAGCCGATTCTTGCTCGGCTGAAAAGCGATTTGCTGGAAGTTCTTCTGGCTGTCTGCGACGGTACATTAGACAAGATTACCCTCGAATGGGACCGGAGGCCGGCGGTTTGTGTGGTTATGGCTTCAGGCGGTTATCCGGGCGATTATCAAAAGGGCAAAAAAATAGTCGGACTTCAAGAAGCACTACAGCTCGAAGACGTTATCGTATTCCACGCAGGCACCAAAGATATGGACGGGGATATTGTTACCAACGGCGGAAGAGTCTTAGGAGTAACCGCCCTGGGGGATACAATCCGAAATGCAAAGGCGAACGCATATAGAGCGGTAGATAAAATAAAATTCGACGGTGCTTATTGCCGTCGGGATATTGCGGATAAGGCGATTAAAGGAAGTGATGATTGATTGCTGAATAGAGTTGGTAGTTGGAAAGCGTAGGGTGGGCTTTAGCCCACCAAACAGAGTCTTGGTGTGGCAAGCCCCACCCTGCGGCTACAAACCCAAAATTATTTGCGTACTCTATGGCCCAGTTCAAAATTCAAAACTTGAAATTCAAAAGTGTCATTCGCTGGCTTGTGGAAGTGTTGATTCTGGCCGCTCTTCTATGGCTTTTTTTTATCCTGGCAGGCCGAGCTCTCTGCCACATCGCTTTATCTCAGATTGCCGAGCTGACCAACACGAAGATAAAAACCGAATCGGTTAATTTTCACACCGACGGTTCGGTTATCATCAAGGAGCTCGTAATCAGCCCATACAAGAATCGAAGTCATGATGATACTATACTTAAAGCAGAAACAGTATATGCACGTTTTAGTCTAAGCAGCTTATTGTTACTGCGGCCAAGGTTAAAAGTTATAAATGTCAATGATTTTATTTTCAGTGCACAATACGATTTGGATACGGGCTGGTGGAATTTATCGGCACTTAAAATCAAACATCCTAAAGGCGCCTCCGGCAGAATGCCGCGTATTCATCTCAAAGCAGGTACACTGCAATATAGCAAGATTTCAAAGGGGCAGGTGAAAGTTGCTATATCAGTACCTTTTAATGCGAGGTTTGGATTCGATGACCAAACGCAAGACGGCTACAGCTTCGATATAACGACAGCCACGATGGCTTCCGGTTATGGAAAAAGCCGCTTGAAAGGATTTTGGAAGCCGGGGATTGTTACGATTGCAGGCGGAATTTCCTCCATAGATGTCCCTGAGCTTGAGATGGCGTGGATAATAGACGCCTTGGATGCTGAGTTGAAGTATGGCAAGGAAAACACCTTCTCGCTGAAGCTCAGGATACAAGATTTGCAATCCAAACGTAGTCCGGCGCTGGACAAATTTGCATTAGTTGGACCGGCTTTTTTAGAGAGGTCCAGCCCATTTGCTGCTCTGCAAAGTTTTTTCAACCGGTACCAGCCGTATGGACGAATAGATATTGACCTTGAGGCATCGGGCAATTTAAACCGGCTGAGCGAAAGTACTTTGACCGGCAAAGTTTATTGTAAGGATGTTGCGTTTTGCTACTATAAGTTCCCGTACACGGTAGAGCATCTCGTTGGCCAGATAGATTTTACTAAAAATGGTGTAGAACTGAACAATCTTAGCGGTAAGCACAGAGACGTTGAACTTTTCTTTAATGGCCGGAGCCGGGACTTTGGCCCTGATTGGAAGTATCAAATCCGGATTACGAGTGACAATCTTGCTTTAAATAATGACCTTTATAATGCACTAAGCGCAACGCAGAAAGAATCTTGGTCTGCTTTCTCACCAACTGGGTTTGCAGCGATAGATTACCAGCTCAGCCGACGCTCACAAATGGACAAGGAAAAAAAATTGGCGGTCAAGCTGCACGACGCAGAAGCTGCATACCGGCATTTTCCTTATCCGTTAAAAAATCTTACAGGCCGGCTCTTTTTCGAACGTGGTAATATAATCTTTTCGGATGTGGTTTCAAAAGTGAACGAATGTAAAATCACCTTGAACGGAGAAGTGGCTACCCAGAGCGCTGATGGCTCAATATATGATATGTCGCTCGAGGTAAACAATGTTCCCCTTGATTCTACACTGGAGGCGGCACTGCCGGACAGGCAAAAGAGTTTATACAATCGAATCCAGCCCACCGGTCTGGCCGATGGCTGGGTAAAGGTTTCGTCACAGGGCTCGGAACCCGCGACTTTTACAGCCGATTTGTCTTTCAAAAAAGCTTCTTTGAAGTCCGACAAATTTTCGTCGCTTGTCTCTGATATATCGGCCAATGCCGTTTTTACACCTGATTTGATAACTGTCAAAAACTTCTCCGCTCGGTACGGCGATGGTTTGGTTTCGTTGACCGGCCGAATTTCGCCGGGCCGGAAAACCCAGGAGTTCCGCTATCGCCTGTCGCTGGATTTTGAGCAGGTGCGGTTAAGCAATGATTTATTTGTTCTGTTGCCTGAGTCACTGAAAGAAATCGTCGCCGAATGGAAACCACAGGGCAAACTAAATCTCACCGCCGATTTGAACAAAGAGAGCCTTACAGACCCCCTTGATTACAGGATAACTGTGGATTGCTTAAATGACAGTGTCAATTTCCCGCAGTTCCCCTACCTCTTCAGAGACATCACCGGAACCTTGTTGATAACAAAAGACAGTATCACGTTTAAGGATATTACTGCAACTTTAGGTGATGGTGTTCCGCTAACAGCAGTTCCAGGGACTCCTTTCGGAGAGGCCTCGACCATAAAACTGAACGGCCAAATAGCTTTGTCTGACAATGTTTTCAGTAACGCCCTTTTGCAGCTCTCGGCTAACGACATTTACCTCGATGAGTGTCTCGGCACGGCCTTGCCACAGCATGTTCAGCAATTATACAGCAGTCTCTCGCCCTCCGGCCGATTTGATATGGATTTTGAGAATATCCGGGTTTTACTCGCAGATAATGGGCAAAAGTCCGTTGATTTCGCCGGCGATATCAGATTCAAGAACTGTAGTTTCAAATTATCCGATGCCGAAATTGAATTGGATGCCGTATTGAAAACGAAGGGCTTGTATAAAACCGGCGAAGGTCTCAGTGATTGCCGGGGTGCTCTCGATGGCGGCACGCTCAAGATTCAGGGCAAATCACTCACCAATCTGAAAGCGGATATCTTTTATGACCCTGACCTGCATAGCTGGTCTACAGAAGGTTTAATCGCTGATTGTTACGGCGGAAAATCGACAGGAAAATTCGAGTTCAAATTCGTAAGTCCTAAGGACTCCTTTCGGAGAGGCGGAGCGGAGGGAGCTTCAGAGTATCTGCTGCGGTTAGGTTTTGACAATATTGACTTAAAACAATTTCTGTCGGACACAAAAGTCAAAGAGACTCCTGATAACGATTATACGAGTGGAATAATGAATGGCTCATTGAGCGTCAATGCCCGCCTTGGCGACAGCTCCTCGCGTATCGGCACTTGCAGACTTGCAATCAGCGATATGCAGGTCGGGCAACTTTCACCCCTGGCTAAAATCTTGCAGGTATTGAAACTGACCGAGTCGAAAGACTTCGCTTTTGACCAGATGTTCCTTGATTCATATATCAGGCGCAATGACCTGCTTATTAAGAAGCTCGACCTCTCCGGCCGGACAGTTGCCTTTTACGGCTCCGGTAGGATTGACCTGAAAACACGAAATGTCGATTTGGCTCTTATCGCACGAGGTCGGCGTCTTGCCACCGCAGACCCTTCCATTTGGCAATCTCTTACAGAAGGTCTTGGGCGGGCCGTTGTGCGAATGGATGTAATCGGCGATTTCTACGACCCGAAGGTTACAACAAAAACCTTACCGGTTATTGGGGAAACTCTCCAAATCCTCGGAACAAAACAAAACAAACGCTAATTGGTGATTGGTTAATTGGTGAGTTGCGTACTCACCACTCATTACTCAGCACGCTCTGTTGAAAACATCGGGCCAGAGCTCGTCATTGCGAGCGAAGCGAAGCAATCTCAACGGCAACGATGGCTTTTTCTGTCCGTTACGAAGGAGATTGCCACGGCCCTTCGGGTCTCGCAATGACACTTCGCAAAGGTTTTCAACATATCATACTTACCACGGACAATTATATCTGCGAATACGATTCCGGTCGCAGGATTATGTCGGTAACATTGGAAACAGTGTCCGTATAAGCGGGGTTGGCCCTGAGTTTTTTCCAGTCCGGGTCGGCACTGAAAATGCCCCATTTCTTGTCGCGGTCGGCCATATTGTCAAAGACCAGCATGTAGGTCAAATTCGGCATTTGCGGGCCTATTAACGTCTCACCGAAGAACACCGGCTGCAAACCTGTCTTTTTGAAAATTGCTATCTCCCCGCCTTCATTAAACATCTCAATCTTCTTCTTGGCCGCCTTGATGCTGTGACTTTCGTAGGTCCGAAGCTCGAAAATCCGACCTCCCTTTTCCGGAACTTCCAGTCTCGGCATATCTTTAAAAGCCACCATCAGCGAGCTTTCCATTCGCACGTACGTTGGCTCAGACAGGGGCGCATTGATAAAATCAGTCCCCGCCTTTAGGTACTCTTTATCCGCCATCAAGAGCGAAGCTGAGCTCACTACCGAGTCCAAAGATTTGTGTACGAGCAGAACATAAAGCGTCGGACTGTTGGGCCCATATATCGCACTGAAGACGCCGACCGGCTTAATCCCTATGCGATTCATTGCGGGTATTCCTACTTTGCGCAGAAAATCACCGAGAAAATTCTTCTTCGACCCAACATGCAGATAATATCGCCTCATCTCAAAATATTCTCGTTTTCCGTCATCGCCCTCTGCGGCCGCCGCCAATGAATTCATACCTGCTATTGTCGGCAGGGCCGCTGACGTACCTATGGCACCAGTTAGAAACTCTCGTCTTTTCATTTCAAAATTCTCCTTATTAAAGTAAGCACAGTTTTGATTTCATCTATGTCTGCTATGTACAGTAACTAAAATTTTCAAATCCGTCAACAGGCCGGAGCGATTTTACGTTCATTTTGGCCTTTGAAGAAATTGGCTTTGAATTGGCTTTGTTTTTCTGGGCCGGAAAGCGGTTTCATTTTTATAATCCTCTATAACATATAAGTTTACGTTCATTTTTGGCCTTTAACGAAATTGGGTTTGTTTATTCGGACTGCGAAATCATCTTTTTTTCTGTAATCCCTTCTAAATACAGACTTTTGCATCAATTTCACCCTCTGGCAAATTGGGTTTGAATTGGGTTTGTTTTTATATCCGGCCAGCGGGATAAAATTTTTATAATCCTTTGTATCATATATATTTATATAAATTTGGACATTTAGTGAATTGGGTTTGTTTTGCATAAAAAGGGCTGATTTGTAGAGAGTTCTCTACAGTTGTAGAGGTGTGCCTTATAGGCACGTAAATAACTAGATTCTCGATTCTCGATTCTCGATACTGGATTCCTGATTGTTGTGAGTGGTTCATTAGTTAATATGGATAAATGGTTGCGAAATTCGTTGGACGGTTGCGCAGCTCGTATCGGTTGCGTTAAGCGTAAATCGTCTTTCAAGACGTAACCGAAAGACAATAAACGAAACGAGCAGCGTAACCGAAACCGGATATTCGATATTGACGATTTTCTACATTAGTATTTGGCAACTTTTTGCCGGAGGCGAAAAAATAGCGCCTCTATAATTAGAGCTACCTGCACTTTTGATGCGAAAAAAGTCCTCGAATATTGATTCGTGATTCTCGTAACTCGATTTGGGAAAGTAAGTTAGAAATTTTTTAAAAATTTTGATTTTTGTTCTGAGGTATCAGCGTTTTTGATTGAAAGTTAACCACGGATTACACAGATTAAACGGATTTTTTGGCACTAACTTGCCACAGAGGGCACAGAGAGCTCAGAGAATTCAGTAATATTGAACCACGGATTATCACGGATTATCACGGATTTTACAGATTTAGTCAGCTTAGTGTTCTTGATAAGCAAGTCTCTTAAAGCGAGCTTTATCACCTTGGCTTGTCAGCGTCCAGAAGTTGCATTAAGATGCAACATATTTGAAGCTGACCAAATTGCTTCCCTGCTTATGAATAAGCCGGCGGGTGCTTTTTGTGGCATCCTGAGCCTATTCGACTGGGTGTGACAAATTTTTCTGGCGCTCAAAATAGGTAATCTGTAGAATGTAGGCAATATAGTTTTTGTTTCATTAACCACATTCTAAAGGAGATAGTTATGGACAAGATAAATTTGCCGGTAATTGA
>Ga0315548_1000046_pt1 | contig 92488 bp, 59 predicted proteins | sample SalMarSW160110MG_2_FD_202540 | JGI IMG/M metagenome (GOLD analysis project Ga0315548, IMG submission 202540) | Salt marsh sediment microbial communities from the Plum Island Ecosystem LTER, Massachusetts, United States - Salt Marsh Sediment SW1601-110 ... | reverse complement strand
TTCAATTTTGCTGAGTATCGCTTTCCCATATTGGCCTCCCCTGTGCAATTTGTATGATCTCACACTTGCCAGAGGAGGTCAACTTCACACATTATCTACTGGTGCAACTTTTTGGGTAAATGTCCCTTATCTCACTCTAGTGGAGGCGCTTCTCCTACGCTGGAACTGCATGGTACACAAACTTCGTGGTTTCGAAAGTTCGCCGATGAGTTTGACCATATGTGGGAGCTGGCGGCCGACTGGCAACCGGCTGCCGAGATTACTTCAGGGTGAGAGACCTAAAGGGGAAATGAGAGAGCAGACACAACACGAAGGACAGAGGTACGATTGACGTAGAACGCTACTGTGAGCGAGGGCTTCGAGTAATCCAGGTCGGACAGCGTCCAAAACGTAGAGTGACTGGACCCTTCTATCTTTTATGAGCATCGAGTTGTTTCGAAATCTGTAATGGGAGGAGTAGAGATGTTTTGGAAGACACCTCACGCTATCTTCTGGGGAGTGGGAGTGTTCTTGATCGTAGTTGCGGTGTTGGTAAGGCTGGTTCCTTCAGCCCCCAGTTGGCTCTTTGACGTTTCCATGAATGTCGGCATCTCTGTCTTTGCAGTTAGCCTAGTTGATTGGTTGTGGCGGCAAGTAGGGGGAGATCCAATCATTCGAGCTATTGAACACTTGCATCATGCGACAACCTTGTTGAGAGATCTGGATGGGACCGGTGTGCGCAGGGTTTACAAGCGGCGAGTTGATTGGGGGGAGGCAGAAGGAAAAGGCCACTTTCTGAGAAAGATGAGGGACGCGCGGAGAGTTGACCTGATGGGCATTGCACTTCAGCGAGATTGGGCCAACGACCCGCAGTTTAAATCTCTACTGCGGAGCAGGTCAAGGCGTGACAGGTGTCACTTCCGTATTCTGATCTTTGATCCTGAAAGTGCCACCGCTAGGCAGCGTGCCAGAGAAGAAGTGTGGGAGACGGGCGGAGTTGAGGGAAGAATGTTGAAGGTTGTAGAATCTTCGCTGAAAGAGTTTTACAGGATTCGCTGCTTGCTACCTGAGACGGATCAAGAATTTCTTGAGCTTAGAGCAATCCGCGACACGAATATTTACTGTTCGATCCTTCGCGTTGATGATGAATTGTTAGTGGCTGAGTATTTGTATCACTGTCGAGGAACCCGGGCACCTTGCTTCCATATTGCAGGGGAAGGAACAGCGTTTTTCGAAATATACACGGAAGAGTTCGAACGTATGTGGCAGAGAGCAGCAACTTGGCCACCACCTGTTGGCGGAGCTGTCGGCTGATCTGGTCTTGAGACGGGTGAGAGCGGTTAGTCAGGGCGCTTTGACTGCAATATGCGCAAGGAGAAACGATGTGAGAAACGGAAAACACACTCTAGGACAAATTGAGGCTTGGCTCGAACAAGATGAATTGGAGCGGCCTCGGCTGGGACCGATGTTCGTCAAGCTCTTTAGAGTCCTGACAGAGGCCGAAACCCCAGGGGTCTGGGGGCCGGCGACTGGTCTGACTCATCGCTTTCTTGATGTGGTCGAGCGAGAGGTGGCCCCGGGCCTGCAATGGCCTTTCTCGGAATCGGCAAAGCTGTTCAGCATGCTCCTGACAATTCTCGCGGAAGCAGGGCAGTACCGGCACGAGACGTTTATAGGAGACTCGGAGCGCCGTAAACTGCTCGACCAGGAACTGCTGCCCCAGATGGGGGAACTGAGAGAGCACGCCGTCGCCATCGCCAAGCAGTACCTGCGCCAACCGGTGTTCGCGTCTCTCAGGGCCGACATTGATGCAGAAATTGCGCCCTTGTTGCAAAGCATGGGCGATACTTCGGGCAGGAACTCGCCGTTGGCCCGCGACCGCTTCATGCCGTTTCGCATCATCCAGGTTGGCAACGTGGTAGAGCGCCTGTACAGTTTTCGCCTTCGAACCGTTGACCCCCAACTTGTCGGGGACGGGAGTACGCCCGGGCTGCTTCGCGAAATCTACGACCGCAAGTACGCCCGGTTCGGAACGTCTGGAGTTAGAGGCCGCTGGGGGCTGGACTTCACCCAGCCCTGCGCCAAGCGCGTGGTACAGGCAATCTGTGATTTTTTGAAGGCATCTGACGTGCCCGATCACGTTAAGGCTGAAGACCTGCGGGGGAAACGCGTCGTGATCGGGTACGATAGTCGGAGGAACGCCCGGCGCGTGGCCGAGTGGACCGCCCAGGTGTGTCTCGCCAACGGCTTCAAGGTCGATCTGGCGAATCGAGACACCCCCACGCCAGCACTGGTGTACTACCTGATGGACTACCTCGACCCAGACGAAGTCGCGGGGTCGATAAACTGCACTGCCAGTCACAATCCACCGGAATGGCAGGGGATCAAATTCAATCCTCGACAGGGGTATCCGGCGCCAACCAGCCTGACCGATTTCATCGCTGCGCGGGCCAACCAGCTCCAACTGCTAGATAGGTCTGCCCCTGTTGTAGATCTAGCCGAAGCGGAAGCGCGTGACGATCTCCGAGGATTTGATCCGATCGTCGATTATGCCAACTGGATACTGGACAGTGGCAAAGACAATCAGCGTATCTCGATTGATCCCGAGAGAATTCGGAAGCACTTTACCGGTAAGATGGTAGTCATTGACGAGATGCACGGTGCCAGCCGAGGGTACCTGTCCCGCCTATTAGGCGAGATCGGCGTCCGCCACAAGGTCATTCACGCTGAACGTGATCCTAATCTGCCAGGCCTAGACTACGCTAATCCAGAGGAGCCCTTCATCAATGCGTTGAAAGCTGAAGTGGCAAGGCTGGATGACGCGGCGCTAGGAGTAGGTATGGACACAGATGCCGACCGTTTTGGCATCGTGGATTGGGATGGGACCTACTATCGCCCCAATCAAGTGTTGCCAATGCTGATTAGATACTTGGGTATTGACCGTGAACTGACCGGCCGCATCATTGCCACGCAGACGGGATCACCTTTGATCGAGGAGTTGGCCAGGAAGAGAGCCGAAAAACTGGCCGAGGAGGGACGGCCCAACGAGCAAGACCACCCGAAGTGGGAGGAGGGAGTTCTGCCAGCCTTCGTCGATCATCCATTCTACCAGCGGCGGGCGGGCCAGCGCGAAGCTCAGATGTACAAGTACATCTTCATGGTCCCCGTGGGCATCAAGTATATTGAGGAACAACGGCGTACTGACCGGAGCTATCAGTTCCTTAAGGAGCTACCAGAGGGGTGGCGCAACACGATTCTGATCGGCGGTGAGGAAAGCTCAGGATTAACCACCAGAGGACACGTAACGGACAAAGACGGCATTTGGGCCAACCTCCTGATTATGGACATGGTCGCCTATTACGGAAAACCGATACGACAGATTTGGAAAGACACCGCAGCAGTTGCAGGATGGGAGTCATTCGGCGGGCGTGAACTTGAACCTGAACCCTCCAACACCGGACGGGCTGACGTCGATGCCGTGCTGGAGGCAAAAGAGGCACTCATCAACGACTTTCTCGACAGAGTACCGGGCGAAGGCACGTTCGCCGGTTTAGAAATCGCCTACGCCGGTGGCATCAGGTATGATTTTGCTGAACTACGACTGCGGGATGGGCGAGGTGGCGACCGCCATTACCTGCGGGTTCGCGCGTCAGGCACGGAACCCATCAACAGAATATACGTTGAGAGTAGCGATAAGGAAATCGCCAAATGCCTGACCGAGGCGGCCTTGAAGCGCTTAACAGAACTGTCAGCCGAAGAGGTCAAAAAGGCTCATGTAGAATGGCGCTTGGCCGACATACTCTCGGCAACTCAGCCCTCTTCCTATCTGATTGGGCGTGTAAAATCAAAGATCGCCGACACCGGCTGGAGCATCCAGGATGTGATCTCAAGGCTGGAGAGGATCCTGCCCACGGTAGAGCACCGGAACCAGCACGCAATAGAGAACTGGATCGCAGCTCTGAGCCATGGAAGGTAGTCGCGAGTATGCGTTGGCGGCCGGCTCGCCGTTGGATGCGGGGTTGGAGCTGGCGGGGCTGGCATAAAAGAAGCAAGAGGCATGACGTATGACACCAACGCCAGTGCCGGAGTTCGCATCGGCCCCTTCGATGGCGGGATTCTGGGCCATCGTGGGATTCATCGGCCTGGTCGTGCTGCTGCTCGTCACCGGCCTCATCACCGGGCAAGTGCGGCTCACGCCCTCAAAGGCGCGCGAATCCACCAGGCGCGGGATGCTGACAATGGATGCCGTGCTCTCCACGTCGGAGAAACGGGCCGCCATCGAGGTCATCCGCGACGAAGATCACCTAGTCGAGCTCGATCAGGAACGCGGTGAAGGGGACGGCGACAACGCGGAAGCCCTCCTGTTTCAGTGGCAAGAAGACGACGATGGGTTTGATTGACTCCCACGCCCACCTGGACTTTTCCCAGTTCGACGACGACCGGGAGGCCGTCATCGCCCGGGCGCGGGAGGCGGGGCTGGTCGCCGTCGTGAACGCAGGCGCGGGCCTGGAATCCAGCCGGGCGTCGGTGGCGCTGGCGGATAGGGTCGATTTTGTTTACGCCACCGTGGGCATCCATCCCCACGATGCAAAGACGCTCACCCCGGCGGCGCTGGCCGAGTTACGGGCGCTGGCCGACCATCCCAAGGTGGTCGCGGTGGGCGAGATCGGCCTAGACTATTATCGCGACCTCTCGCCGCGCCCGGTGCAGCGGCAGGCCTTTGCCGACCAACTGGCGCTGGCGGCAGAGTTAGGGCAATCACGAGGATCGCCCCTACCGGTGGTGATCCACAGCCGAGACGCCCACGACGACGTGCTGGCTATGTTGCGCGACTGGGTAGACGGCCCTCCCTCAGTCCCCCCCGCGCGCGGGGGGGATGTCCCGGAGGGACAGGGGGGGCCATGGCGAGGCGTCCTCCACTCCTACGCCGCCGGCCCCGAGCGGCTGGACGAGGTGCTGGAGATGGGCTTTTGCATTGGTATCTCCGGGCCGGTCACCTTCAAGAACGCAGGGCGGCTGCGGGAGGTCGCGACCAAAGTGCCACTGGAGCGGCTGCTCATCGAGACCGATTGCCCCTACCTGACGCCGGAGCCATATCGGGGCAAGCGCAACGAGCCAGCCTACGTGCGCTACGTCGCCCAGGCGATAGCGCGTGCCCGCGGTGTATCGGAGGAAAAAGTCGCGCAGGCAACAGTGGAGAATACACGCCGCCTGTTTGGAATCGATGGTTGACCTGTCTATCGTCATCGTCAGTTGGAACGTCCGCGACCTGCTCAGGCAATGCCTGCACTCTGTGCTTGACTTGCAGACCTGCAAACTTGAAGTCATCGTCGTGGACAACGTCTCCACCGATGGAACCGTGGAGATGGTGCAGGTGGAATTCCCCGGCGTCCACCTCATCGTCAACACCGAGAACCGTGGCTTTCCGGCAGCCAACAACCAGGGCATCGCCGTCGCCCAAGGACGCTACACGATGATCCTGAACCCGGATACGGAAATCGTCGGCGATGCGCTGGCGACGATGGTGGCATACGCCGACGAGAACCCAGACATGGGCGTGGTCGGCCCGCAGTTACTGAACGATGACGGCAGCATGCAGCCCTCCCGCCGCCGCTTCCCCACCCTGGCAACCGCCTTCTTCGAATCGACCTGGCTGCAGGGCTGCGCTCCTCGCCGCCTGCTGGAGCGCTACTACGTCCAAGAGCAACCGGACGACACGACGCTGGACGTGGATTGGGTGATGGGCGCAGCGCTGATGGCCCGGCGGGAGGCCATCGCGCAGGTAGGCTTGATGGACGAGGGGTACTTTATGTACTCGGAAGAACTGGACTGGTGCAAGCGCTTCAAGGACGCCGGCTGGCGCGTGGTCTACCTGCCCACGGCGCAGATCGTCCACTACGGCGGCAAGAGCAGCGATCAGGTGGTGACCTCCCGCCACGTCCACTTCCAGACCAGCAAGGTGTACTACTTCCGCAAGCATCACGGGCGCCTCGCCGGAGAGGCGCTGCGCTGGTTCCTGCTGGGCAACTACGTTTGGCAGCTAGGGTTGGAGGGAGCCAAGTGGCTGGTCGGCCACAAGCGATCCCTGCGGGCGGAGCGAATCGCCGCGTACTGGCAAGTACTACGGTCGAGCTTGCTGCCTGCAAAGGCTCAGGATTCAAGGTCAGAGACTAGAGATTAGAGACTTCGCAGTCGGGATACGGTATGCGCGTTGGATTAGTTACTGGCGAATACCCACCGGATCAAGGCGGCGTGGGGGATTTCACCCGCGAGATCGGAAAGTGTCTGGCGGCCCTCGGTCACGACGTCCACGTGATCACGGGCCAATCTCCAATCTCCAATCTCCAATCTCCAATCTCAGAGCATCGGGAGATCGAAGGCTGGGGATGGAATTGCTGGAGGCAGGTACTACGAATAGCACACAGGGAGCAGTTCGACGTGCTGAACGTTCAGTTCCAGACCGCCGCCTACGGGATGCACCCAGGCGTCCACTTTGTGCCCAAGCGCAAGAGGAGGCCGCCGGTGGTGGTGACCTTTCACGATCTGCGCGTGCCCTACCTGTTCCCCAAGGCCGGGCCGCTGCGCTGGAAATCGGTCGAAATGCTGGCCCGCCGCGCCGACGGCGCGATCGCCACCAACCGTGAGGACGAAATCCGACTCTCCAATCTCGGATCTCCAATCTCCAATTTGGTTCGCATCCCGATTGGCTCGAACATCACGCCCCGCCTGCCCGCAGGCTACGAGAGGAACGCCTGGCGCGCACGGTGGGGGATCGGGCCGGACGACCTGCTGCTGGGCTACTTTGGCTTCCTAAACGAGCAAAAGGGAGGCGAGGACTTGATCGAGACACTGGCGGCACTCGTCCGCCGGGGACTGCCGGCTCACCTGCTCCTCGTCGGTGGGCGCGTGGGCAACTCCGACCCCACCAACGCAGCCTACGCCGAGCGGGTAGACGCCCTCACCACCAGGCGAGGGCTGATGGAGCACGTGCATCGCACCGGCTTCGTCTCACCGGAGGAGGTTTCGGCGAGCCTGGCGGCAGTGGACGTGTGCGTGCTGCCCTACCGAGACGGGGTCTCCCTGAGGCACGGGAGCCTGCACGCCTGCCTGTCCCACGGGCGGCCCATCGTCACCACGCGCCCTGCCGTGGAGACGCCTGAGTTCCGTGACGGCGAGAACATGCTGCTGATCCCTGCAGAAGACGTCGAGGCATTGGCCAATGCCGTAGCGCGGCTGACGAACGTCGTCGGACTGCGGGCACGATTGGAAAAAGGCGCATTGACACTAGCAGCCGAGTTCACCTGGGATCGGATCGCCGCCCGCACAGCGGACTTTTTCGCGGAGATGGTCGCATGAGCCGACGGGCGGAACACACCCTCATCACAGCTATCGTCTCCGCCTTCATCCTCCTGGGCTTCACCTACAGCATTGTCACGCCCGTCTTCGAGGCCTCCGACGAAAAGTGGCACTACCCGATGGTGAAGTATATCGCCGACAACTGGGCGCTGCCGGTGCAGGAGCCCGGCGTCGAGACCCCGGGCGTTGAAACGCCTTGGCGGCAGGAGGGCAGCCAGGCGCCCCTCTACTACGCCCTGTCGGCGGTCGCCACCTGCTGGATCGATACGTCCGATATGGACGCGGTCCGCCACCTCAACCCCCACGTCGATGCTGGCGCCACCCCCGACGGCAACGTCAACTTGGTCGTCCACAACCCCGCGCTGGAGCGGTTCCCCTGGCGAGGGACGGTGCTGGCAGTGCACATCATCCGCTCTCTCTCCGTGCTGATGAGCGCAGCGGCGGTTTACCTCACCTACCGCATCGCGCGCGAGGTGCTGCCCGATCGACCCGCGCTGGCCCTGGGCGCGGCAGCGATCCACGCCTTCACACCGATGGTCATTTTCATCTCGGCCTCCGTCAACAACGATAACCTGGCGGTGCTGCTGTCCAGTTTAGGGTTGTGGATGCTCATCAGAATCGCAAATCGCAGATTGCAAATTGCAAATCCCAAGCATTTGCTCGTTGACTATTTGTCACTGGGAATTGTCTTGGGGTTGGCGGCGCTGACCAAGTCGCAGACGCTGGCGCTGGCCCCGCTCGCGGCACTGGTCGTGTCTGTACGCGCTTGGCGACAGTATGCAAAGACATCACTGTTCCGGCGCGCTGGTTTGGTCATTGTTCATTGTTCACTGGTCATTTTGCCGGCTTTAGCCGTCAGCGGGTGGTGGTACCTGCGCAACCTGCGACTCTACGGCGACCTCTCCGGCGTCGAGATGTTCACCCAGATCCTGGGCAAGCGGGACGTACCCGCCGATCTGCCCCAACTCTGGCGTGAGCGCTTCAGCTTTATGAACGGATACTGGGGCAACTTTGGCGGCATCAACGTGCCGATGGCGGGATGGGCATACCAGGTGTTGAACGTCATTGTGCCGGTTGCCGGATTGGGATTGCTAATCGCGCTGGCCAAATCGCAAATCGCAAATCGCAAATCGCAACAGCCTGCCATTCGCCATTCACCATTTGCTATTTGCCTCTCGTGGGCGCTGTTCGTCTTCCTCCCCTGGCTCGTGTGGGCCCGCATCACCTGGTCATCCCAGGGCCGCCTGGTCTTTTACGCCATCTCCGTCTGGTCGCTGCTGCTGGCGATGGGGCTGGCTGGCTGGCTTCCACGCCGCTGGGGGCGCTGGGCCGTGGGAGCCTTCGCGCTCTTCCTACTGGGGCTGGCTGTGGCCGCGCCCTTTGCCTGGATCACGCCGACCTACACACCGCCGGAGCCGCTGACCGACGCGCAGGTCGCCGCCATCCCGAACCGGCTGGACGTCGATTTTGACAGTGCGATGCGCTTGCTGGGCTATGACCTGGAGACGGAATCGGTCGAGCCGGGTGGGCAAGTGGCCGTGACGCTCTACTGGGAGGCGCTGGCCTCGACCGAGCGACCCTACTCCGTCTTTGTGCACCTGTTGAGCGAGGACGACCTGCCGATCGCGCAACGGGATACCTATCCAGGGCTGGGACTGCTTTCGACCACGTGGCTGGAACCCGGCGCCCGCTGGGCAGATCGGTACGTCATCCGCGTGCCCGGGACCGCCTACGCGCCTGACGTAGCGCAAGTCGCAGTGGGGCTGTATAATTACGCCGACCGGAGCCGCCTGCCTGCCAGTAATGGAGAAGACCACGTCCGCTTCGGACAGATCGAGATACACGCGCTGCCGGGCGAGAACCCCAACCCGCTCTCGGTCAACTTTGGCGACCAGATGGCTCTGGTGGGCTACGATCTCGATCGGCATGTCGTCAAGCCCGGAGAGGCGATCACGCTGACACTATACTGGCGCGGCCTGCGGCAGATGGAGCACAACTACTCGATTTCGGCCCAGCTCGTGGGCGAGGGGCAGATCAAAGTGGCCGAGGATAGCAACTGGCCTTTGAAGGGGGATGCACCAACGGCGCTCTGGGAGCCAGGGAATCTACTGGGCGACCCAAAGACACTCGTCGTGCGCGCCGAAGCCCCGCCCGGTGTCTACGACGTGCAAGTCACAGCGTATCGGCAGCGGGACGGAGAGTTCATCTATCTGCCGGTGATCTCGGAGCGAGGGGAGATGCTCGCCAATCAAGTCCTGCTGACAAAGGTGCGGGTGGGACCGTGAGCGGAAGGCTTTGGGTAGCTCTCTTCATAGGGGTTGTTGTGTCGTGAAGATCTGGAAACGGGTACCCTGGGTTCACACAGGAGCTCTCTTTGGCTACGTCCTGCTGACCGTGGCCATGACCTGGCCCCTGATCACAAAGATGTCAACGCACATGGCAGGTGAAGACATAGACGTATGGCTCAACCAATGGGCCACCTGGTGGACGGAAAAAGCCCTGAAAAACGGGTTGAATTTCTACCACACAAACTACATACTTTATCCTCAAGGTGCCAGCCTCGTCTTTCATAGCTTTAGCCACGTCAATTCTGTCATCTCGTTGCTCGTGGCCCCACTCATAGGAGACCTGGCTGCCTACAACGTCACCGTCCTTCTGGCTTTCGCCCTCAGTGGCTTCAACATGTACCTGCTTGTAGAGCACCTTACCGGTACCCGCACCGCCGCTTTCGTCGCCGGCCTCGTTTTTGCCTTCAACCCCTACCATATGTCCGAGACCATCCACCTGCATTTGGTTTCGACCCAATGGATGCCGCTCTTTATGCTTTCCCTCACAAAGATGATCCAACACAAAGGTAAGGGAGGCCACAGGCACATCTGGCTGGCTGCCTTATGGTTTGTGCTGACGGCGCTTTCAGGCTGGCACCTGATGACAATGCTGGCCTGCCTGACGGCCCTGTACTTGCTCTATCAAATTGTCTTTGAACGCAGTGATTGGTCGCCCAAGGCACTCAGCCGTCTGGTCCTGCTCGCTGTCATGGTTGCCGTGGCGCTTGCGCCATTCCTGTGGCCCATCGTCTACGAGCAGCTAACTGCTGAAACGTCCTACATGATGGCCACAGATGCCAACATAGGCTTTGGCAATGACTTGATCTCCCTCCTGCTACCTGCCAAACAGAATCCGGTGCTTGGCCCTCTCTTCTCGGACTTTAGACCACAGAGCCGCATGATCGAGAAATTCCCAAGCTATCTGGGGTACGTGCCTCTGACTCTGGCGATTGCCGGCGTGGCTACTGCCTCTCGAGATGCTCGCTTCTGGCTACTGGCAGGGGCAACGTTCCTTTTCCTCTCGCTGGGTTCGCAGATCGCGTTCCGTGGCATCCCTCTGCACGCTCTCCGCCTGCCATGGGCCACGTACATTTCTCAACTACTGCGCCAACCCCTCCGTCTCGGCGTGCTTTTGTTCTTCTCTCTATCGATACTGGTCGGCTTTGGCGGCCGCTGGCTATATCTCCAGGCCGCCTCGCGAGGAAAGGCGCTCGCACTCCCGGCGCTGGCTCTTCCGGCAGCTCTTTTGCTCATCGAGTACCTATCCCTCCCCTTTCCTGTCGCGCTGCCCTGGCAATCCTCCTTCTTAGACAAACTGGCGCATGAGGAAGGAGATTTCGCTGTGGTCGATCTGCCCATGGGATACCAACAGGCTAAATACTACATGTTCTTCCAGACAATCCACGATCACAGAATCGTCGGCGGCCACCTCTCCCGCCCACCCGATGACAAGTACGCATTTGTCGATGCAAACCCCCTGCTGGGTCCGCTTCGCGCCGGTCTTGCCCCTGACCCAGACACGGATGTCGAGGGAGAGCTTGCCGCGCTGGATGCTCAAGGGATTCGATACATCATCGTGCACAAACCCCTGATCCCGCCTCACGAACTGGAGGCGTGGCGCGAGCGGTTGGCTTGCCTCCTGCCCACATTCTACGAAGATGAATGGCTAATAGCCTACCGCCTTGCGTCCGGATCACCAGAAGGGGCATCAAGCGAAGAAATACAGCGGCTGGATGTAAAGCTTGGCGACCACATCCACCTGCGGAGCTATCAACTGAACGCGAGCAGCGTGCGAGCAGGCGATGTACTGAAAGTGACGCTGCAATGGGAACCAGATGAACCCATCTCCGAGAACTATCACGTCTTCGTGCATCTTCTGGATTCACAGGGCTCACTGGTCGCCCAACACGATGGGCCTCCGGCAAACGGAGCCCATCCGACCTGGACCTGGCAAGGGGGGGAGACTATCCGAGACGAACACACAGTCGTTCTGGATCAAGATCTGCCCGCCGGCTCCTACTCACTTTCTATAGGAATGTACGACATCCTGACCGGGGCACGACTGCCCGCATTCGGGCCAGATGGTGAGCGTCTGCCCGCAGATCGCGTCGTGCTACAAGAGACATGGGTGACCTCTCCATGACGAACGCAGTTGGGCGAGGGTGACAGTAGATGGAAATCTCCGATCACATCAGATCTCAGGTCGAAACCCTGCCCCGCAAGTCAGGCGTCTACCTGATGCGCGACGCGGACGACAAAGTCATTTACGTGGGCAAGGCGGTGGACCTGCGCAGCCGCGTGCGCTCCTACTTCCAGCCCTCCTCGTGGGAGAATGAAAAGGTGCGCTCCATCGCCTCGGAGACTGCCGAGCTAGAGTTCATCGTCACCGGCTCGGAGCTGGAGGCGCTGATCCTGGAAGCAAACCTGATCAAGCAGCACCACCCTCGCTACAACGTGCGCCTCAAGGACGACAAGCGCTACCCCTATATCAAGATCACCTGGGCCGACCCGTACCCCAAGGTGTTCATCACCCGCCGCATGGAGCAGAATGGCAGTCGCTACTTCGGTCCCTACACCTCCTCCGCCGCCGTCCACCAGACCCTCGACCTGCTGCGCAGATCGTTCCCGTACCTGACCTGCAACCGCGAGATCACCGGCCAGGACGAGCGGGCCTGCCTCTATCACGACATCAAGCTCTGCCTGGGACCGTGCATCGGCGCGGTGACGCAGGAGGAATACCGGGCGATGATCCGGGGCCTGGCCCGTTTCCTCGAAGGCCGCAGCGAGGAGGTGATGGCCGATCTGGAAGAGCGGATGCGCGCCGCGGCGGAGGCGCTAGACTATGAGCGTGCAGCCACTCTGCGCGACCAGCTCCAGTCCGCGCGACACATCGTCGAGCGGCAAAAGATCGTTTCCTCCATCACCGCCGACCAGGACGTGGTCGCCTTCGCCCGCGAGGACGGCGATGCCTGTATGCAGGTCTTTTTCATCCGGGGGGGCAAGCTCTTGGGACGGGAGTACTTTGTGCTGGAGGGCACGCAGGACGAGGACGAACGGGAGGTGATGGCCGCCTTCCTCAAGCAGTTCTACGAGAAAGCTGCCTACGTGCCGTCCGAGGTGCTGCTGCCGGCGCGCATTGAGGAGGCGCTCATCATCGAGCAGTGGCTCAAGGGCAAGCGCGGGGCCAAGGTGACGCTGAACGTCCCTCGCCGGGGACAGAAGCGGGAGCTGGTGGCAATGGCCGCGGAAAATGCCACCGAGACGCTGGCCGCTCTGCGTGCCCAGTGGCAGGCCGACGCCCACAAGCACGAGCAGGCGATGGCCGAGATTCAAGAGGCCCTGGCGCTTCCGAGACCGCCGGCGCGCGTCGAGTGTTACGACATCTCCACGACGCAGGGGACGGAAATCGTCGGCAGCATGGTCGTCTTCGTCCACGGCGTGCCGCGCAAGTCGGACTACCGGCGCTTTATCGTGCGCAGCGTGCACGGCCAAGACGACTTTGCCAGCATGCGCGAGGTGCTGGAGCGCCGCTTCCGCCGCTGGCAGATGGCGACGTCCTCCCCCCCCATGGGAATGGCAACGTCCTCCCCCCCTGTGGGGGGGATTGAGGGGGGGAAGACCTGGGCCAAGCTGCCCGACCTGCTCATCGTCGATGGTGGCAAGGGACAGTTGAGCGTGGCAGTCGAGGTGCTGCAAGCATTCGATCTGCTGGACAAGGTGCTGGTGGCCGGGCTGGCCAAGCAGCGGGAGGAGATCTTTCTACCGGGGAAGCCCAAGCCGGTATTACTCCCTCGCCGCTCACAGGGGCTTTTCCTCGTGCAGCGCGTGCGGGACGAAGCCCACCGCTTCGCCATCACGCACCACCGCCAGAGACGGCGGCGGGCGGGGGTCGCATCGCAACTGGACAGCATCCCGGGCATAGGTCCCGCACGGCGCAAGGCGTTGCTCAAGGCCTTTGGCTCCATCGACGGTATCCGCGCCGCCACCGTCGAGCAATTGGCTGCCGTGCCGGGCATCCCTCACGACATCGCCCTCGCCATCAAGGAGAACCTGTAGACGAGCAGTTTCGAGCCAGGCAATGAACCGCCATTGGCAGGATTTTGCGAATTGTGGTATAGTTTTCCCGGTAGAGTGGCAGGCCGCGAAGCCTAAAGAGGGTGACAATACACCGCGAGGTAGACCAGTTTGGATGCCGTAATCTGTTTGCGCTGGGTCGCCTACGGGCTGCTGATCGCTTCCATCCTTCCTGCCGGGCTGTCCGTTCCCCAGTTCGCCAAGTCACGCAGCGCCCCATACTACATCCTGCGCCGCAACGCCCTCAGACGGGCGATGCGCCTGCTGCTAGCGATGCTGATCATGCAGGCGCTGGCCATCACCCTGCTGATCGTCTGCCCGCTCTTGAGATCGGGCGGCCCCAAACCGACCCCAACACCGACGGTGAGGCTCACGAGCACACCCGGCACACCCACACAGACGGCCATCCCCACCATCACGCCGCGCCCCACCCGCGCCCCGACTGCCACCTCGTCGCCTCAGCCTACAGCTACGGCGACGGCGACCCCGCCCGTTTCGCCGGCGCCCACTGCGACCCAGCCGGGCGATGGGGCAACGCCTCCCACTGCCTCCCCTGTGCCGGCGGGATCGGGCGCACGCATCGAGTTTACAGCGCTGGCAATGGAGAAAAACGAGAGCGGCCTGCCGGTCAACCCCGGCAACGTGTTCCCGCCCGGCGACCACGCGATATACGTGTTCTTCAGATACGAGGGAATGCAGAACGGGGTGGAGAGGACGTTCGCCTGGTACAAGGACGGGGAATACTTTGAACGGTGCTCACAGATAGCGCCTTGGGAATGGGGCGATCGGGGAAGGACCTCCTACTACTGCCGTCCTTCGACCGGCTGGGAGCCGGGCAACTACGAGATCCACGTCTTTATCGAGGAAGACCCCCAGTTCATCGCTGAGTTTGTGATCACAGAGAAGTAGGTGCGGTTTTTGATCGCGTGCTCAGGGCAGGAGCAACGCCAGAATCAAAGCCGAGGCTGCCGGCACCGTCAGATTGTCGATCCCCCATGGCGAGACCGCCTCGACCGCCGCCGCGCCGAGGGCCGTCACAGCCGAGACCCACAGCGCCGTCACCAGTCCGATCCCCCCAAGAAGCGCCAGCGCCGCGAACGTCGCCACCCACCCGGCGAGGAGCATCGCCGCCGATCCCTCCAGCGAGCGGGTGCTTCCCAGCACGGTGTAATGCCTCCGCCCAAAGTCTTGTCCCACGACGGCGGCCAGCGCGTCCCCCCACGTCATCGGCATCAGCCCGGCCACAATCAGAGTCGGGCGATCCCACAAGAGCCAAATGAGGGCCGCAAACGAGAGGGGAAAGTAGATGGTGCCCAGGTTTTCCTTCTTGCCGGTCTCCATCGCCTTGAACGTCCCGCGCCAGTAGGAGAAAGCGTTGATGGCGACAAAGGCCAGCGGGGGGATGATGGCAAACTCGCGGCGCTGGAACAGCAGCACCGTCCCATAGGCCCACATGCCGACGGCGACATGGATGAACTTGCGGGTGAAATCGACCGTGTAGCCGCGCCACTTGCGCAACCCTTCGCCCGCGCCGATCATGGCAAAGACATAGAGGAAAGAGGTGATGAGAGCGATAGCGTCAAGCGACATGAGCGATCCTCCTTAACCTATTCGCCGTTTGCGACCCTTATGCCTCCGGCTTCAACAACCCTATGATGTACCCCTTTATCTTTCCCGCAGGATCCCTGGGAGGGCCTCCCTTGACGGGAATATCTGAATCGCCAATGACGCGCGCCTTCGACGAGGACGGATAGAACCAGATGCGACCGCTAGAACTCAGCGTAAAGTCCCCCATCTCCCACCAACTGCCCTCTTCCCCCTCGCCGGAAACCCACATCACCCCCGGCGACCAGACGGTTTTCAGTTCCCCTTCGTCCAAACGCCATTGCAGGCGCACGACCACATAGTCGCCCTCCCGGGCTGCCGGAAACGCGGGCGACGGCTCCTGAATTGGAAGGGCGAAGCAATAGCGCGTGCCATCGCTGTCCTTGCTCGGCAGCGCGCCGGAATGGAGATAATAAGCCGTCCCATCGATCTCGACGCGATTGTCGTCCGTGATGGTCCCCCGGAGAGCACCCTCCCTGCTGTCGGGCTGCAGGACGTCGAGACCATCCGGCCTCCCCTCCCCACCGGAGCGGATTTTCAATATCCGCTTCTTTCGCCGCTCGACATGCCGCGAGGCCCGCTCGCAGGTCTTGAAAAGCGACTTGTCATCCTGTGAGGCCCAGTGTTCCTGCGCCCTCTCGAACAGCTCCAGCGCCTCCCGATACCACCTTACCGCCTGCATGTCGTCGCCGAAGAGAAACCGCTCGTGCAGGAGGCCCTGGGCGTACGCAGCCACCGCCTCGTTGTGCCGCTGCGCCTTTGCCGCCTGGCCGTGCAAGATCCGGTACGCCTCCTCGCAAAGCCCCAGCGCCTCTCCCAACTCGCCCACGTCGCAGTAGACATCCGCCAGGTGAAGCTGTGCGATGGCCAAGCCCACGTGATCCCCCCTATGCTTGCAAGCGTCCCGCGCGTCCATCGCACACCACTCCGCCAACGTCCACTCGCCTTTCTTGCGGCACGTGCGCGAGCGCTTGAGCAGCGCCTGCACGTCCGGCGGCACCTGCTCCAAGTGCAGCAACAAAGATGGGGTCAACCCAGAAGCCATCTCACTTTAACCTCCCCGATATCAACCGCTGGAGCTCCGTCCAGGACTCCTCTGCGGGTTTCTGCCCTGGGGAAGCTCCTCCCACGCCCTTCCCACTCGCCAGATTCAGCGCCTTCTCCCACTCGTCGAGCTCCCGCAGGACTTCCGGCGGCAAGAACAAGAGCTTGATGGGATCGTATGCAGACCAGCGCAGCGTCTGGACCAATCGCATCGCAAAGAGGTAAGGCGGGAAGTCACCCATGTCGCTGACGAGCGGGCGGATGGCATCCGTGAGAAGCAACACCATCTCCGCCTGGGCCTGTACCTGAGCCGTCTCCATTCGGACGATCTCCGCCTCTCCCTCGGCCAGGCTCTCTATGGCCCGCCGTTCCCAATCCGCCCGCCACACCTCCATCCACTGCCTGGAGATCTCGCTGCTCCGCACGTCGATCTCCCCCAAGGCGACGTCCAGAATCTGAACGCCGAGCGGGTTGTTCACCTTGAAAACATCGTGCAGCCGCGCCTCCAACCGCTCGCGAATCTCCTCTCGAGGAGACTTGTATTCTTGCGTCCCATCTTCTTCGACAGACGACTCTGCGCTCAGCGATCCCTCGCCTCTGGACTGGGGGGTGCGCATAAGCCAATCCAGCCGGTATTGGGCCAGGATGTCGCGGAGAGCGCCCTCCACCTCGCCGATCATCACCCGGCCCGTCCACTTGCGCAATTGCTCCGGGTGATCCTTTTGACGGATACGGACCCAGGTACCCGTGGCCGCCTTGACGACCGTTTCCTCTGTGTAGGAATAGGGTTTCTTCGCCGTCGGTTGATCTCGGTGCATTCCTTCATGGTCGATGAACCGGTCATCGATGCGGAAGGAGATCTGAGCAACGCAAGAAACCGGCATACCTTCCTTCGTCATCGCGTCCACGCGCAAAGGCCAGTGCTGGGAACGCAGGTCGATCACCTCCCAGACCCGCTCGAAACGCTCCAGCATGCAAAAGCCACCAACCAGCCCTTCAATGTGTGTGTTGGGTCCCACAACGCGCGTCAGCCGCCCACCTTTCTCCAGCACCGCCGCGCTATCGTTGTAGACGATCAAGATGCCCGGCCCGCCGATCAGATCGAGCCTGCCGCCCGCCCCCACAGCGACGTCTCCCCCCTTCACGATCATGATCGGCCTGAGCGCGAACCCGGTCGGCCCAAACATATCGCGCCGAAAAACGTCGTCGTATGCCTCATGGTCCAACGGCTCGTCCACCGCCTTGGCGTCCGACGCGCCGCCCAACAGGAGGCGACGGAAGGCATTGCTCTCTTCCTTCGAACCCTTCTCCACCTCGACGCCGTAAAGCGCGTTGACGAAGCGAGAGCCCAGCCTCATGACAACTTCCATCGCAATCCACAACGGGATCGCGCTGAAGACGGCCTTGAGACCGAGCCATATGAGCGAAAGCATCCTCCTCATCATGAGAGCCATCGGGTCGCCACCATAGGCGAGCAAATCCACCGGGTGGTAGTAGAACTCTAGGAGGAAGCTGACGAATACGATGGCCAAGAGCGGCAGCATCTCCAAGGCAAACAGGCGCTTGAGATATTCCCTGGCGATCTTGAGGCGCATCGGCTATTCCCCCTCCTCAAGGATCGGCACGTTGCTGCTCGCCACCGAGCGAAGCGTTCGGATGATCATGTCCATGTCGCCGGGGAGAAGCTGCCGCAGTTCTCTCCTGCCGGCCAGTTGTTCCAGCACTTCGACAAAGTACCCCAGAACCGCATCCAACCGCGTATCCCCCCCGGCATCCCGCAGTTGCCTCATACGATTGCCGATATCCACGATGATGTCGGTCTGCGCCTGCGCCCGCGCCTGCTCCACCAGGCGCAGTCTCGTGGACTGCCCTCTCGCCTGACGTTGCATGACTTCGCGCACCCACTCGGCCCTCCAGGCCTTGATGCGCTGCCCCAGCACCTCCTCATCCACCGGATCTATGTTGCCTATGTTGCCGCCCATCCGTCTGATGCCCAGTTCCGGCAATTCCTGATCCAGCTTTTCTCGCAGCGCCTTGGCTATCTGAGCGCGAGGGTGTTGGCTGAAATCATCGTACAACTTGAAAGGCGCGTACAGCTCGTCGAACTCGTAGCGCGAGATGAGGTCGCGCATGATGCGTTCGCCATACAACTGAGGCATGTCGTACCATAACAGATGCTTGATATCCTCCGGCATCTGCGACGCGCCTTCGTGCACCATCGGTTGAGCCTGGATAGCCTTGAAGACGGCGCTGGCATGATACGGGAATCCCTTCCCCAAGGCGGGCTTCTCTTTGCCCGTATCGACCTGGAACGGGATGAAGGTGAGAACCTTGACGGCAATACCATCCTTCGTCCACGCCTCTACCGGGAACGCGCGCAAGTGCACGCGCAGGTCGATGGCCTGGGTCGGTGCATCCGCAAACCCGGTGAACACGACGCCGGGTCCTTTGGCTCCCTTGAACGTCGTGCCGGAGGAGATCACGACGGCGTGATCGCAGCCGGTGAGGACGATGCCCGGTCCCGCCAAAAAGTCCCCGTATGGGTTCCCCTCCACCCGCTTAACCAATCTTTCCTCCCCCGTCAACCAGGCGCGCTCTTCCTCCGTGCGATACTTGATCTTTTCGTCTATGACGATGTGGTAAGAATAGTTCGTCCCGAGGGCATACGTCAGAAGACAACGGAGGGCCTGGCGGCGCTGCCCGATATACTCTGCCAGCGCCTGGTGCTGGACGACATACCGCTCGGGAATCCGGTGGTGTGCGACACATCGCTCCAGGTTCTCCCTGGCCTTTTCAGTTCTCGGAGAATCCGCCGGGCGGATCAGGAGGCTAAACCAATAGGGCAAGAGAGCCGACGAACACCGCCTGAACACGAGCAGCCAATACGACACCTCTTGCCGCAGGGCAGCAAGCGCACACGCCACGTCGTTATCAAACGATGGCAGGCTTCCCGGCTCGCGCCTGACAGGGTGGCGGAGGGAATTGAGAATCCCTGTGCGCTTTCCCGAACGGCGATCCAGTGGTTGCCCACCTGGAAACAGGTCCACATCTGGAAAAGGGAGAACCGCTCCCGCCGCGAGGAAGAGCCACCCCCCAACGACGAGCAGCGTCGGCAGCGTGACGAGGAACAAACCCAGCCACTCGTACCGCGACCCCACACATGCGATCCCCCAGTAGAAAACCCACGTCGCAGGAATCACCCAGCGACGGAAAGAGCGGTGGGAGGGCTCCAGGCCAAGCGACGGCTCGACGAGGTATAGCGACAGAGCCGCCGCGAGGAAGAAAAAGAGTATCGGCCCTCTGACCGAGAGTGCGCACAGTATCAGGCCCAAGACAAAGGCCGCAAACGTCCCTGCGACCAGCCTACGCCTCGTCTTCCACACGATCAGGGGATGTGGGCGCATCAGCCCGAACAACCAGTTCTGAACGGGTAGCAAGAAGTATGCTGCGATGACCAGGAAGACGGGGATAAGCATCCAAAGCATCAATACCAAGAGCAGTTGTGCGGTCGGAAGGTCGCCTCTGATACTGCGAGAGAGGTCTTCTAACCACCACTTGAATATCCTGGATATGAGGCTCAACTCCAGCACGACGTACACAATGGCACATCGTACCCCCGTTGAAAGCCAGTTCCTGCTCAACAGTGCTATATCTTTGCCAGAGAACGTGGCCAGGCGCAGGAGCGCACGGATCGCCACCACACCCACGACGAGAAGCATCACAGGCATCAGCATGGCGCTCAAGATTTCCGCCAAGAGTTCCACGGAATCATACCTCGCTCTCTCACAGCCCACACCGCTTATGTCACGACGGTTTCATTATATGCCAGAACGATTGGCAGGGCAATTCTAGCCAATTTCCCCTGCAAAACCAAACAAACTCGCCGTCCCGCCGGTGTGCCAGAATAACACCCGCTCGCCGGGCCGGAAACTGTCGCTGCGTATCAGATCCAGCAAACCGCCAAAGGCCCGGCCGGTGTAGACGTGGTCGAGCAGCACCCCCTCGACGCGGGCCATCGTGCGGACCGCCCTCCGCTCCAGATCCCCCACCACAGCATATCCACCACCCAGGTATCCGTCGTTCACGTAAAAGTCCTCAGGTGTAAAGATAAACTCCAGTCCCAGGTGATCCGCCGTAGCTGTCGCCAGCTCGGCCAGCATGTCCCGGAGAACGCCCGCTGGCCGATCCACGCTGATGCCCAGGACGCGCCCCGCGTATCCCAGCGCCCGCGCTCCCACCGTCAGCCCTGCCTGCGTGCCCGCGCTGGAGGAAGCCAGCACGATGCAATCAAACTGCAGGCCATACTCCGCGCACTGCCCCAATAGCTCTTCCATCGCCGCCACGTAGCCACTGGCCCCGATGGGATTGCTCCCCCCATAGGGAATGACGTAGGGAGAACGCCCTTCCGCTCGCAGTCCTTCGGCTATCCGCGCCATCGCCCCGGCCAGCGGCTCATCCCCCACCCAGGTCACCTCCGCCCCCAGGAGCCGGCTCAACAACAGGTTACCTTGTACGTCCGGCGGCTCCCCGCCGCGCAAGGCGAGCGCGCAGGCAAACCCAAACCTGGCCGCTGCCGCTGCTGTCTGACGGGCGTGATTGGACTGGGCTGCACCGCCGGTGACGAGCGTATCGGCCCGCGCCGCCTGCGCGTCGGCCACCAGGAACTCGAGCTTGCGTGCCTTGTTGCCCCCCGTTGCCAGCCCCGTCTGATCGTCCCGCTTGATCCACAGCTCCGGCCCGCCCAGTTGCGCCGTGAGACGGGATAGCGGCTCCAGCGGCGTCGGCAGGTAGGCAATGGACACTCGCGATAGCTTTTCGACCAACATACCGGTACCTCCGTGATATTGTCGCAGTCCCAAAGAACTAGTATAATTTTACTACCAGTTGCCTTTTGAGGCGAACGAGCTAACAGAGAGGTCACTATGCGACTCACGAAAAAACTGAGCCTTCTCGTCCCGTTTGCACTGGCGCTCATCCTGCTGGCGATGTGCACCAGCGCGACCATGGGACAGGCGCCCCCCCCGTCGCCGGAAGCCGGACCCATCGAGCCAGACCTGATGCGCGCTCTTTCGCAGGCCGGGCCGGGCGAGACCATCCGCGTCATCGTCACCCTGCGCGATCGGGCCGATCTCGTCACCGCGACCGACGGAGCGCCGAGCGCGACCGAGGCCCGCGCCCGCGTCGTCTCGTCATTGCAGACCACAGCGTCCCGATCCCAGGCCCGGCTGCTGCCCTATCTGGAGAAAGTCAAGGCCACCGGCGCCGTCGCGCAGTACACCCAGTTCTGGGTCGTCAACGCCGTCGCCGTCACCGCCCAACCGTCCGCCATCCGCGAGCTCGCCGCCCGTCCCGAAGTCGCCTCCGTCCAACTCGACCACTACCGCCAATGGATCACGGGAGAAATTCCAAATCGCAAATCACAAATCGCAAACCTCGAATCCACAATCCACAATCCACAATCTCTGAATCTACAATCCATCGAGTGGGGTGTCGCACAAATCCGCGCCAATGAGGTCTGGAGTTCCCTCCACATCACCGGCACCGGGGTGGTCGTGGCGGGGTTGGACACCGGCGTGGACTGGCTCCACCCGGCGCTGCAGGCCAACTACCGGGGCTACAACCCCCACGGCCCGGCCAACCATACCTACAGTTGGTACGACGCGACCGGTAGTGCGATCTATCCCATCGACGACCACAGCCACGGCACCCACACGATGGGCACCATCGCCGGGCAGGACGGCATCGGCGTCGCGCCGGGCGCGCGCTGGATCGCGGTCAAGGCATTCAACAGCGCTGGCAGCGGTTACGATTCATGGATCCACGCCGGTTTCCAATGGCTTCTGGCCCCCGGCGGCAACCCTGGGCTAGCCCCGGACGTGGTCAACTGTTCCTGGGGCAGCGACAACGGCTACCTGACCACCTTCCAATCTGACCTGCAGGCGCTGCGGGCGGCAGGTATCTTTGTCGTCTTTTCGAACGGCAACAACGGCCCCACGGAGGGCACAGTCGGCTCGCCCGCCTCCCTGCCCGAAGCCTTCGCCGTCGGTGCGACCGACGAATACGATCAGGTGGCCAACTTTTCCAGCCGGGGGCCTTCGCCCTGGGGCGAGATCCGCCCCCACGTGGCCGCGCCCGGCGTCCGCGTGCGCTCCAGCCTGCCCGGCGGAGGTTATGGTCTGAAGCAAGGCACCTCGATGGCCGCCCCTCACGTCGCTGGCGTCGCCGCCCTGCTGCGCTCGGTCAGCCCCACGCTGAGCATCACGCACACCGCGACCATCATCACCAGCACCGCCGTTCCCCTGGGAGATCCCATCCCCAATAATGACACCGGCTGGGGCCGGGTGGACGCTTTCGCCGCGGTGGCCTCGCTGGCCCACCCCGGCTTCATCACGGGGACGGTGACGCAGGCAGGGGATGGTGGCCCCATCGCCGGGGCGACGGTCTCCGCTGCACCCCACACAGGTGGGGGCGGCGGCACGGATACCACCGACGACGGCGGCAGGTACGAGTTGGCTCTGGCCCCCTCCACCTACGATCTGTCCGTGTCTGCCTTCGGCTACGAGCCGGCCACGGTCATGGCCGTGGTGGTGACGACCGACACGATGACCGTGGTGGATGTCTCCCTCACCGCCCTGCCCACCGGCACGCTGAGAGGTCACGTCACCGATGCCGACACTGGCCAGCCGGTCACCGCCACCGTCGCCGTGCTGGACACGCCGCGAGAGATCGTCGCCAGCGCCTATACCTTCACCCTGCCGGCGGGCAGCTACACCGTCCGCGCCCGCGAGGTGGGCTACCGGGTAGTCACTGCCACGGCGACCGTCACCGCCGGCCAGATCACCACCGCCGACTTGACCCTGCCGCCGGCCCCCTCCATCCTGCTGGTCGATAGCGGGCGCTGGTACAACGGCAGCCAGGTCACCTACTTTCGCCAGGCGCTGGACGATTTGGCCTACGCCTACGATGAGTGGCCCATCCGCACCCTGCCCGATGAGGCGCCGACGGCAGCCGACCTGCTCCCATACGACATCGTGATCTGGAGCGCGCCGTTGGACGCGCCCGCTTATATCGGTGCGGAGGATGCGATCGTCGGCTACCTCACCGCTGGCGGGCGACTCTTCCTGAGCGGGCAGGATGTCGGCTACCTGGATGACTACCTGGACTACCACCCCTACTACCGGAACTATCTCAAGGTCCGCCTGGCAAGCGATACTGCTAACGTGTGGACGCTGGAAGGGACATCGGACGACCTCTTTGCCGGGCTGACCATCACTATCACCGGCTCCGGCGGGGCCGATAACCAGCGCTTCCCCGACGCGATCACCATCATCGACCCCGACGCGGCTGCGCCGGTGTTCGCTTACCAAGGCAGCGAGTGCGGAGGCGTGCGCGTGGGCACCTGCCTGGACTATCGCGCGGTCTATCTCTCCTTCGGATTCGAGGCCATCGACGACCGCAGCGCCCGCCGGGAGGTGATGGGCCGCGCGCTGGAGTGGCTGGCGGCCGATCCGCCCACCGCCGGCCTGGAAGTAACGCCGGCCGACCAGAGCCGCGTCGGACCGCCCGGCGCCGCCGTCACCCACACAGTGCGGGTGCGCCACCTGGGGCAGGGAGGCAGCGCGGATACCTTCACCCTAAGCCTCGACGGCGCGTCGTGGGCCAGCGAGTTGAGCGTGCCTTCTCTCACATTGTCGCCCTGCACCTCGGCCACCGTCGCCGTGACCGTCACCGTCCCGCCCCTCGCCGGATGGGACGCGCGCGACGCGATCACGCTCACCGCCCGCTCCACCCTCTCCCCCACCCTGTCCCAGACCGCCACCATCACCACCAAGGCCCCCGCGCCCATCCTGCTGGTGGACGACGACCTCTTTTTCGAGCAGCGGGAAAAATACGAGGCAGCGCTGGACAGCGCGGGAATCCCGTATGATTTCTGGCAGACGTGTCCGCCGGTGGGTGTGTGCAGGGAGAACAGCCCGCCATTGGAAGTTCTGCAATGGTATCCCATCGTGGTCTGGTGGACCGGCTACGATTGGTTCCGCCCGGTCCGCGCCGACCAGATGATGACGCTGGCAGCGTACCTCGATGGCGGCGGGCGGCTGTTTCTGTCATCCCAGGACTTTTTGTACTACCACCATGACGAGCCGTTCAGCCAGGACACCCTGGGCGTGCTAGACTACACCGAGGACGCGCTGCCCACTCTGGCGCAAGGCGTGCAGGAGGATCTCATCGGCGCAGGGCTGGGACCGTGGACGCTGGACTATCCCTTCGAGAATCTGTCGGACGCGGTCGAGCCGATGCCCGGCACCGCCATCCCCTTCCGCGACGAAACGCACCGCGGAATCGCGCTGGCGCGTCGAGAGGGGGATTACGCCACGGTCTTTTTCGCCTTCCCCTTCGAGGCGCTGCCGGAGGAGACGCGGCCGGTGGCGATGCGGCAGACCGTGGGCTGGCTTTCCTGGCTGGGCGCTTCCACCTTCGAGACCTCCCCCTCCGTGGGGGGCATTGAGGGAGGGCAGACCCTCACCTACACCGCCGTCCTGCGCAACGACGGGCCCGAAGCCATCACCGCATCGCTCTCCGACACCCTGCCGGTGAGCCTGACGTTGGTGGGCGGCAGCCTGACCGGCCCGGCGTCCTACTCCGCGACCACGCGCCTGATCTCCTGGGAGGGGCCGTTGGCGGCAGGCGACAGCCTGACCATCACCTACCGCGCCACAGTGACGACGGGCTTGCCTGCCCTCACTCCCATCGCCAACACAGCTACCCTGGGCGTGGAGGATCAGTCCATCCACTTTGACCGCACTGCCCTGGTGCGGGTGGACGCGCCCGATCTATCGCCATCGACCCTGCATTGCGACCCGCCCGATCCCAGCCCCGGCGCGGTAGTTACCTGCACGCTATCGCTCGCCAACGCCGGCCCCGGCGACGCGCCCGCAACAGTGGTCACGGGCGTCCTGCCCTCAGATGCTGCACTCATCACTCCCTCTCTGACGCTGGAGGGTGGAGGATCGGTGGAGATACTGGCCGACACGCTACGCTGGGCTGGTCCCCTGACCGTCGGCGCGCAGGTGACAATGACCTACCAACTAGCCCTGCCCTCCGATCCGGCACACCTGCCATTCTACAGCGTGGCTTTCCTGGAAGACGGCGCGGGAGGGGCGTGGGAACGGGCGACGTGGGTTCTGATCGATCCGAGGCGGTACTACCTCCCATTGGTGCTCAGGAACGGACCGTAAGCCGCCGTTCCATCTCGCGCCCGCGCGACCCCGCGAATGGTAACCTCTCGGTAACCCTGGCGTGAACCTCCCGTAACCGGTTTGTGGTACAATGTAATCGAACTGACCAGAAGGAGGCAAGCCGCCATGCGCAAGATACTGCTGCTACCGCTCATTTGCCTGCTCCTGACGGGCTGCACAATAGGCATCGCCCGGCAGGGGGAGTCCACACCGACCGCACTGCCCCCCACGCCGACGCCGACCTGCACCGCGCAGCCGACGCTAACACCCACGACATGGCCACCCGAGTCGACTGAACCCCCAATGCCATCCCCCACGCTGCCCGCCCCGACGCCCTCTTCCATCCCGACTGCGCTCCCGACGCCAGCGCCAACGGCAATCGAGGAGGCAAGCACAGGCCCCACCATCCTCTACTTCCGGGCCAGCGTGGAGGAGGCCGATCCGGGCGACACGGTCGTACTGGAGTGGGCGAGCACGGGGGCGACGAAAGCCATCTTGTACCGCATCCCCCCGAGCTACCACATGCCCCAGTCCGGGTGGGACGTGGACCCGACCGGCACGTTCGCATACCAGATTCCGCCCGAAGAACGGAACTGGACCATGGTTCAACTCTACGTATTTGACGAAGCGGAGAACTATGCTGTCGCCAGCCTGACCATTCCCCTGCGCTGCCCCGATCCCTGGTTCTTTTCACCCGCCCCGGACGTGTGCCCGACGGCTCCCATTGCCAGCCAGGCCGCCGAGCAGCACTTTGAGCAGGGCACGATGATCTGGGTCAAAGAGCTGGACCGCATCTACGTTCTGTACCAAGACACAAACAGTCCCAAGTGGCAGGCGTTCGCGGACGATTGGGACGAGAGCCTGCCTGAGAGTGACCCCTCCATCGTCCCTCCTGAGGGCCTCCAGCAGCCAATAAGAGGCTTGGGCTTGGTCTGGCGGCAGTACCCCACGGTGCGCGAGCGGCTCGGCTGGGCCATCGATCGAGAGATGGGGTTTGAGACCATCGTGCAGCATACGACGCTGTACAAGTACAACTCCATCTACCTGCGCGCGCTCGACGGTAAGGTGTGGCACCTGGGACCTGAGCAGAGCAGTTGGGAAAAGATCGAGATCGAATGAGGGTTTGCCTGGGACTTTCAGAGGCGAGATGCTATAATGGCATCGACACCCAAGGGACCGAAAAGCCATGGAAACCAAAATCCTGCTGGTTGACGACAACCCGAACGTCATCTCCTTCGTCCAACCGGCGCTGGAGCGCGCGGGCTACAGCGTGACGACGGCCGGGGACGGGTTGGAGGCGCTCTACCAGGCCGAGACGATGGACCCCGACCTGATCGTGCTCGACATCGAGATGCCCGAACTCAACGGCCTGGAGGTATGCCGCCAACTGCGGGAGCGGGGCGACGAGACCCCCGTCATCTTTCTCACCGTCCGCGACGCCGTGACCGACCTGGAGCTGGGATTCGAGTTCGGAGCAGACGATTACGTCACTAAGCCCTTCGACGTGCGCGTGCTCCTGGCCCGCATCAAGGCCCGGCTGCCCCCACGCTCGCTCGAGATCGACGACTACCTGCGCATCGACGCTGCCCGGCGCAAGGTGTGGGTGAAGAAAAAGGGCGATTGGCACGAGGTCGAACTGGCCCCCAAAGAGTTCGACCTGCTGCAGCACCTCGTCTACAACGCCGGGCGCGCCATCGGCAAGACCACGCTGCTGGAGCAGGTATTTGACTACCCCGACGACATCGAGACCAAAACGGTGGAAAAGCACATCTGGGCCTTGCGGCAAAAGCTGGAACCCGATCCCAGGTCGCCCCGCTACATCTTGAACGTGCGCGGGGTGGGCTACAAGTTCGAGGATTACCGCTGATGGGTGATCTGATCATCTACTTTGGCCTGCTGGACTTTATCGCGATCTCGCTGCTGGTCATCACCATGGCGGTGCTATTCGGGATCCTGCTCGACTGGTGGTTGAACCGCAGGGTGTTGCTGCGGCGTCTCACTGAGCTGCTGGAGACGCTGCCCCAGGGCGCACTACTCGTGCAGCCCAATGGGCGAGTGGTGATGGCCAACACAGAAGCGCCAGTGCTGTGGGGCGGACCGATCCCCAAGAGAATCGGAGGAGCGTTTCTCGCCGTCGTGCGGGAGGCGCAAGAGCAACGCGCTGCTTGTGTGCGCAGCCTGGACGGTCCATCAGGTCTCAAGCTGCAGGTGCGGGCGACTCCGCTGCGCCCCAGGCTGACGCTCCTCGCCCTCGAAGACCTCACAGCCAAGCGCTACCGCGAAGCCTTCTACCGCAACTTTATCAGCAACGTCTCCCACGAGCTCAAAACCCCTCTCACGGTGATCCAGGGGCACGTTGCCGCCGTCGGCGAAGGGCTGGCCGAAGGCGATCCCCGGCAGACCTCGCTCCACATCGTGGCCCAGGAGGCCGCCCGTCTGACTCAACTGGTAGACAACATGCTGCTGCTCTCCCGGCTGGAGATGCCGGATTTCGCCCTCGACCGGCGCATGGTCAACCTGGAGGCAGTGGTCGAGGACGCGATTCTGCAGCTCTCGGACTTGGCGGAGGAGAGAGGCGTCTCGTTAAGCCTGGAGAGTACGGGGCGGCTGCCGCGCATCCCGGCCGACCGGGCGCGGCTCAAGCAGGTGCTCATCAACCTGCTCGACAACGGGATAAAGTACAATCGCCCAGGCGGATCGGTGCCGGTGCGGCTGGGCGCCGACGGGGAGCGCGTGGTGGTCCAGGTGATCGACACCGGCGAGGGCATTCCGGCCCAGGACCTGCCCTTCATCTTTGACAAGATGTACCGCGTCGAGCGGCGAGACCGCTACGTCGAGGGAAGCGGGCTAGGGCTTTCCATCGCACAGCGCATGGTGGAACAGCACGGCGGCGCCATCACCGTACAGAGCCAGTTGGGGAAGGGGTCTCTCTTCACCGTCACGCTGCCCTCCGCGGCAGGGAGCAACCGCGAAACGGTAACCTGACGGTAACCTCGTGGTGAACCCACAGTAACTCAGGTGGAGTAACATAGGGTCGAAAACCGTCAAGAAAGAGAGGACACCGACATGCGAAAACCCACCCTGTGCTTACTTGCCTGCCTATCGCTGACGGCGTGCACGATGGGCGTCGTTCGGCGTGAGGCGCTCACACCGGCTGCACCTTCGCCGGAGGCTACGCAATCTCCTGACGCAGTGCAAACAACCGTGCCCGCCACACTGGGCATTCCGACCGAAATCACCATGCCCCAGCAGGGTACCCCGGTAGCTGGCTGGCGTGGCATAATCGTCAAGCTGCCACCCGGCGCCCAATTCGACGACTACTTTGAGCGGGACGACGGGGAGCAGTTCGGCATCGGGGGGACGGTCGAAACCATCGACGTCGTGGAACCGCAGATCGCCGAGTTCGAGTGGACCGGGGCACAGGTACAGGTGTGGGGAGAGTTGCTCACCTCCGTCCCAGATTACCAGGGCCGACAAATCGCTGTCGAACGAATCGAGGCTGTATCCGGGCCTGCGGAGGAGGCCAGGAATCTCACGCCCTTTGCCGAACCCGACGCGTCCTCGTTCCTTTCCACAGATCGAGGGGGGCAATATCAGCCCTGGATGGCGGTGGACAACAGGCTCGATACCGCCTGGGTAGAGGGGGTCGCGGGGCCCGGTGTCGGCGAGTGGATCGCACTCACCTTCCCTGACACAATCGAGGTTCACAGCATCAGCCTGGACGTCGGCTACGACCGCGACGCTGACATTTTCTTCGCCAACAATCGAGCAAAGAAAGTAACGCTGGCTTTCTCCGGTGGGGAAGAGCTCGATCTGGAATTGGCCGACACACGGGGTCTACAGAGCATCCCCCTCGTCCGCGCCCCCGGCCTGCCCATTGAGACGACCTGCGTCAAGATAACCGTCAAGGATATCTATCCTGGCTCCGAATACGACGATTCTTGTCTGGCCGAGATCGAGATTTGGGGAAAGACAAGATGAAGCGAGTGAAAATGGACAAGGCGATTGCCGGGCTACTTTGCCTGCTGCTGACGGCGTGCACGGTGGGCATCGCCCGGCGCGACGAGTTCTTGCCCGAAGCGTCCCCGACCACCACATCGCCCCCAACCGCAACGGAGACTGCCCTCCCGACAGCCACACGCACGCCATTCCCCACCGATACAGCAACCGCCCCTCCAACGGACACACCGCCTCCGCCATCCGCCACGCCCACGTCCCCTCCCCCCCGCCCAACCAGCCCTCCCACGGCAACGCCAACGGAAGTGCCCACGCCCACACCGTGCGCGCTGACGATCAGCCCGGTGTTCCAATCAAGATTGAGCGGCCACGCCGGGGCCGCATCGGCCCTGGGATGCCCCGCCTCCGAGCAGCAGCAGACTCAGGCGGCGGAGCAGTCCTTCCAACACGGCCGCATGTTCTGGCGGGACGACACAGACAACATCTATATCCTCCACAACGACAACCGCGCGTTCCAGATCACGGACGACCCGTACATCGAGGGCGATCCCGCCGACGCCTGTCCCGAGGTCGGCGACGCGCCGGAGGGATTGCACAAGCCGGTGCGGGGTTTCAACCGGCAGTGGTGCAACGTCCCCGGCGCGCGCGACGGGTTGGGCTGGGCGCTCGAGCCAGAGGCGGCCTACGACGCAGCCTGGCAAGCGTTCGCGCACGGCCTCGTTATCATGAGCCGCGCGAATCACATCTTCGTCCTGCACGACGAGGGGACGTGGGAGTACGTCGAGTGACCTGAGCCTTGGCAACCAACAGCAAGGACGTTCAGAGCGCGGAGAGAGCCATCTCCGCGCTCCGCTTTTGGCAACGGTAACCTTGCGGTAACCCTGTAGTGAACCTGCCGTAACCTGGATGGTGTACCATTGAATCAAAGATCGTGAAGGAGGTGCATCATGCGCAAGAGAATCTGTATCCTTATCGCTTTGGTCTTGGGGCTGACTCTGGTCAACCCGGTGCTGGCCCAGGACAGCCACTCGGACCCGTACTGGCAGGCATCCTACTGGAACAACACGTCCCTTTCAGGCGCGATGGCGCTAGAGCGCCAGGAGGCCGCGCTCGACCACAACTGGGGGACCGGCTCGCCGGGCGCGGGGGTCTCCAGCGATGGCTTTTCGGCGCGCTGGACCCGCTACATCGACACGGCAGCCGGCACCTATCGTTTCACCGTCACCAGCGACGACGGCATCCGGTTGTGGGTCGATAGTGCCCTCATCATCAACGAGTGGCACGACAATCCCTACACGACCTTCAGCGCCGAAAAGTCCCTGACGGCAGGACACCACTGGGTGGTGGTCGAGTACTATGAAAACGGGGGATCCGCCGCAGTCAAACTTGTGTGGGAGCCGTCGTCCTCCACAGGCAACTGGTACGCCGAGTATTTCAACAACACGTCCCTATCCGGCGCGCCAGCGCTGATTCGAAACGACAGCCAGATAGACTTCAACTGGGGCACCGGCTCGCCCGCGTCGGGCATCAGCGGGGATGGGTTCTCCGCCCGCTGGACCCGCACCCTCGACCTGCAAGCCGGCAATTACCGCTTCACGACGATGGTCGATGATGGCGTCCGCCTGTGGGTGAACAACCACCTGCTGATCGAATCCTGGCGCGATCAACCGCCCACGACGTACACCGGAGATATCTACCTGGCAGGGGGCGCCATCCCGATCAGGATGGAATACTACGAAAACGGCGGGGGGGCCGTCGCACGCCTCTCGTGGAGTGCGGTCGGCTCGCCGTCACCTGAGCCATCCGGCACGGTGGTCGTCGATAACACCCATGCGGGCTTTGTCAAGGGCGGCTCGCCCTCGGGCTGGCGCACGGCGTCGGTGGGGTACGGCGGCAGTCTGCTGTGGACCTACAACAACGACAAGGTTCGGTCGAACTACAACTGGGCGCGCTGGTACCCGACGCTGTCGCCAGGACGGTACGAGGTCTTTGTGTACATCCCCTACCAATACACCACCACGGCCAACGCCCGTTATTGGGTGCGGCACGCCGATGGTTACACCCTGCGCGTCGTGGATCAATCGTGGGGCAACAACGAGTGGGTGTCGCTGGGCACCTACCGGTTCAACGGGGCGGGCGAATACGTCTCGCTGGCCGACGTGACGTACGAGCCGTACCTCTCGCGCCTGATCGCCTTCGATGCAGTTAAATGGGAGCCGCGCACGACCACGTCCACCTCTGCTACTCCGCCCCCAACAACTGCGCCAAAGCCGTGCTCCATCGCCATCGGACCGGCATTCTCCTCCCGCCTCAGCGCCCGCTCCGACATTCTATCCAGCCTGGGCTGCCCCGCCGCCGCGCAGCAGGAGACCTGGGCTGCCGAGGAGCGCTTCGAGCGCGGGCGCATGTTCTGGCAGGAGGACACGCACTCGGTCTACATGCTCTACGATAGCGGCAATGGATACCAGATAGGGCTCGATCCCTTCGTCGAGGGCGATCCCGACGACGCCTGCCCCTCGGTGGGCAGTGCCCCGGCGGGGCTGTACAAGCCGGTGCGCGGTTTTAACCGGCAGTGGTGCAACGTCCCCGGCGTGCGCGACAAGTTGGGCTGGGCGGTAGAGCGGGAGGCCGGCTACCACGCGGTGTGGCAGCGCTTCGCCTACGGCCACGCCATCCTGAGCCGTGAGGGGCACATCTTCATCTTCTTCTACAACACCCAGACCTGGGGCTACGTCGAGTAGGGCGCTCGCTGAGACCCTTCGGGTTTGGAAAACCCGAAGGGTCTCCCGCCGAAAGGAGGGCTGAGGAATGAACAACGCACAAACGATGGCACGGCTGCTCGCGCTGCTCGTGGTGTGCGTGACCACGGCGGCGTGCTGTCCGGCTGCCGCGCTGAGGCCTACTGTGACTCCAACGACGTTCCTGGTGTCGAGCGAGGCGTCCACCCCCACGACTCAGCCCACCCCAACTCCCACGGGAACACCCACACCTATCCCGCTGCCTGCGCCGCTCACGGAGCGCGTCACAGCCGACGGTACCTGGCGCATTTTCACCAACGCCAACTTTGTGGAGGACCTTGCTTTCCACGACGGCTTGCTCTGGGCAGCGACGACGGGCGGGGCAGTCGCTTGGGACGCGGAACGGAGAACCTACGTGAAGTATACTATGTTTGACGGCCTGAGACATAACCACGTACTGGCCGTAGAGGTAGCTCCAGACGGCGACCTCTGGTTTGGTACGCAGAGAGGTGTAAGCCGCTTCGATCCAGTCGGTGGCATCTGGCAGACCTTCACCACTGACGATGGCCTGGCAAGTAACTGGGTGGAAGCCATAGCGGTGGGGCCGGATGGTGCCCTCTGGTTCAGCGTGCTGGGCGGCTTGAGCCGCTACGATCCAACCCGTGATGCCTGGCAGACCGTGACTACTGATGACTTTGGGGTAAGTGCCCTGGCAGTAGCGCCGAACGGCGCGCTCTGGCTCGTCGGGACGCAAGCTGTGTATCGCTACGATCCAGTCAATGATACCTGGCGGACCTTTACCACCGACGACGGCCTGGCAGATTATCGGGTCGAAGCTATCGCAGCGGGGCCAGATGGCATCCTCTGGTTTGGTACGTTGAGTGGTGTGAGCCGCTACGACCCGGTCGGCGACACCTGGCAGACTTTCACCACCGACGATGGCCTGGCAGGCAATGGTGTGGAGGCTGTCGCAGTGGGGCCGGATGGCACCCTCTGGTTTGGTACGTGGAGTAGCGGCGTGAGCCGCTACGACCCGGCCAACAATACCTGGCAGACCTTTACCACTGACGACGGCCTGATAAGTAACTGGGTGGAAGCCATAGCAGTGGGGTCAGGCGATGCCCTCTTGTTCGGCACGGACAGTGGTGTGAGCCGCTACGACCCGGCCAGCGGTGACTGGCAGACTCTCGTCACCAAAGACGGTCTGGCTGACAATCTCATCACTGCAATGGCCGCCGGGCCAGATGGCGCCCTCTGGTTCGGGACACGGGATGACTTGTATTTCTGCTGGTACAGCGGCGTAAGCCGCTATGACCCCTCCAGCGACTCCTGGCAAACCTTCACAGCGGACAATGGTCTGGCGTCCAACCTCATATACGTCATAGCGGTGGGACCGGACGACGCCCTATGGTTCGGGTCGCGGGTTGAGACTTACTGCCACCTGTATGGTGGCCTGAGCCGCTACGATCCAATCAACGACACCTGGCAGACCTTCGCCAGAGTGGGAGATGTGGTGCTCGACAGTGTGGCCTCCATCGCAACCGGGCCAGACGGCGCCCTTTGGCTCGGCACGGATGGCGGCGTGAGGCGCTACGATCTGGTCAGCGACACCTGGCAGACCTTCACTACAGACGATGGCCTCATCAACAGCCACGTAGAAGCCATGGCTGTGGGGCCGGATGATGCCCTCTGGTTCGGAACAAAGGGCGGCGTGAGCCGCTACGATCCCACCAGCGACACTTGGCAGACCTTCACCACTGACGACGGTCTGGCAAGTAGCTTGGTGAACGCCATAGCTGTGGGGTCAGATGGCGCTCTCTGGTTTGGCACATGGGGAGGAGGCGTGAGTCGCTACGATCTAGCCACCTACACTTGGCAGACCTTCACTACAGACGATGGCCTGGCAGACAATGTTGTGTCGGCTATGGCAGTAGGGCCGGATAGTGCCCTCTGGTTCGGCACACCAAACGGGGCAAGCCGCTACGATCTCACCAGCGACACTTGGCAGACCTTCACCGCCGATGACGGCTTGGCAGATAACTGGGTAGGAGCCATCGCGGTGGGGCTGGATGGCGCCCTCTGGTTTGGCACAGGGAACGGCGTGAGCCGCTTCATGCCGTTTGAGCAGTCATTGGTCCAACCCACTTCGCCGACACCAAATAGCTCGGCTCCGCGCACACCCGCACCGCACAGAACAGCGGCGGTCATCACGGAGCAGGGGCCGATCCCTTTGCGACAAGCGGGAGACAAACGTAGGAGAAAGGCGTGTCCGCGACCTGCAGACTCAGGTCTATGCGGTGGGGGGAATCGCTGACCCCCGCCGGGGCCGTTACCGTCACAGTGACCGCACCGGTGTAGGTCACGACCGTGTCCGTGCTGAACGTCGTGGGCGTGATCCAGAAGGAGCCCGAGGTGGTGCCGCTGCCCGGCGCTGCCGTGAACCAGCTCCCCTCGCTGGTCACCGTCCAGGTGAGCGGCCCGCCGCTCCCCACGTCCAGCGGCGTCGCTTGGTAGTCATCGAATAGAAACGCCTGCTCGGGGATGCTGTAGGCGAATCCGATCTCGGTGGGGAGGTTGCCCAGGGTGGGAGGGACAAACAGACTCCCCAGCGTCTCATCAGGCAGGCCCGCAAAGGCATTGTTGTACTGCCAGTACCCATCCCAATAATCCTTGTCCAGCCACATAGCCATTTGAGCGTGGTCTGGATGCATCGTGCGGTGCACGGTGGCGGGGTTGAAATCGAAGTAGGACTCGTAGGCTTCTCCCAGCGTCTCGCCCTGGAACAGGTAGCGCACGAACATCTGGAAGGCGCTGCCAAACCAGTTGGCATAGTAGCCCGCTGCACCGACGTCGAAGAAAGGGTCAGAGTACTGATCGACGCGGCGCTTGGCCTCGTCGATCCCGATGTCCCTATGATCTGAAGGATCGCTGGAATGGCCAGCCGTGAAGCATCCGTACAGCATCACGATGGCGTTGGGAGCCAGGTGCAGGTCTTGGCGAATGTCGTCGGAAGAGATGAAGTCGTTCTTCAGAGCAAACCCGCCGACGTCAGGGCTGGGAAAATCACTCCAGTACACTCCATGCCCGCGATAGAATAGGAAGTGAGCGCCGTCGGCAGCTTGACTGATCTGTCCCCAGTCGTTGTTAGGTGTGTAGAAGCGATGCACTTCGACACCGTTCGCCTCAAGCTCGACCGCAGTAGCCTCCATATTGTCGATTTCGTCGAGCGTCCACGGACCGGTGTCCCCGTCGATGGGTCCCACGATGAGCACCGCTTTGAGAGGGGGAAGATCCTGGACCTGGGAAAGGGCAACTTCCGACGGCTCAACAGGCCTTACATCAGGAACCCAGGGAGGAGCAGGCAGGGTACGGGGAATCGGTCCTTGCCCGCTGGCAGTCGTTGCCCCCACCACGACCAGGGTCAATGCCAGACAGACACACAAACGACAGATCCTGGACATCATCATCAATTATAACAGCGCAGATCGTGCCCGGCAATGGGTCGATGGTACTGCAACGCCGATTCGGGTGCTGCAAGCAGGCATACAGACGTCACCACAGCAGCGGAAGGCCAAAGAACGTGCCGGTGAACGCATACCGCGCCACGCTGATGACGCCGATCTGGACGAGGCTCACCGCGAGGCCGGCCAAAAGCGGGATCTGGGCGGCACGCCAGCTATCCACCACATTCTCCCGCCGGATAAAGATCAACACCAGCATCGTGTTGACGCCGGTGAGCAGCAGCAACACCCCCAGGGTGCTGAACCAAGCCAGCGGATAGAGCATCGCACACTGCAAAGCGCCCCACAGCCCCAGAACAAGACTGCTGGCATCGAGCAGAAACGAAGGGGCGATCTGCCGGGCCGCGTCCACCGAGAGTTTGACCGGCGACAGCGGCTCAGCCGCCGCCAGGACCAGGCCCACCATCCCGAATTCGAGCAGAACCAGCACGCCCAGATCGCGCAGGCCGCGGATGGCGCGTTCGGGGAGCGTGCGCCGCCACAGCGTGACGTTAAAGGCCGGGTAGACGAGCGCGCTCATCATCAGCCCGTTGAGCGCGCCGGTCGCCAGCCTCAGCTCGTGCAAAGGCTCGTAGAGGTGCGGCCCCCGGACGATGGAGGCCATGTACGAGTTCAGGCCATCGGCTGCCCACAGCACCGTGAAGAGAAAAAGGATAGCCATGATGAAAGGAGAGGGGAACTCGACGGCGCGGCGGCGGCGCAGCACCACAGCCTGGCCGAGGAATCCAATCAATGCGCCGGCAAAGGTGCCGGTGCAGCGGGCGCAGAGGGGGAGGTGATGCTCGCAAACAATGAGAGAATGGCTGGGGATCTGGTGGCACACAGCATACCCGATCATAACGGGCTTGGCCAGGAACCAGTTCCCCACCTGGGCCAGCAGGTCGGCCGGGGTGATGGCGAGAAATGCCAGCAGCGCCGCCACCGCCGGCGCGATGATGAGCCACGGAAACGGAAAGGGCCGCGGTCGCGGCTCTTCGGGAGTTGGGGAGGGCGGCGCTGACGTCACCGGGTTCTCACTCACCCATCACCTGCACCACCAACCGTCGCGCGCGGAAACTGGTGTCAAAGTCGAGAAACACGATCTGCTGCCAGGTACCCAACGTGAGGCGGCCCTCGGTAAAGGGCACCGTCAGCGAGGGGCCTACCAGCGCGGCGCGGACGTGGGCGCTGCCGTTATCGTCGCCCCAGCGCAGGTGGTGGCGGTAGTCGCGGTCGGGCGGCACGATCTCGTCGAGCACCTGCTGCAGGTCCGCCACCGCCCCGCTTTCATACTCGATCGTGGTGAGGCCGCCGGTCGAGCCAGGGCAAAAGACCGTGACGATACCGGCCTGTAGTCCCGTGTCCCGCACCGCCTGCGCCACCTGGGTGGTGATGTCCACGATGTCGGTGTGCCCGCGGGTGTGTAGGGAGAGTTCGTGGGTGATGACCATCTATCCACCTCCTTGTGCTGGTTGCTGAACGAAGCTGGATGCCCGAAGCCGGCTGAGTATCGAGCATCCAGCGCCCCGTATCATAGCACATTTCTCCCAGATGCAAAACTGGCGCGCGCCCGCGCCGCTGGCGCGGGACGCCCGCTTGTGCTACAATGTCGCCGACATGGACGACCTTCTCAAAGACCTCAATCCCCAACAACAGCAAGCCGTCACCGCCTCCGATGGGCCGGTGCTGGTGCTGGCCGGGCCGGGCAGCGGCAAGACGCGCGTGCTCACCCACCGCGTCGCCTGGCTGGTGTGCGAGCGTGACGTGGCCCCTTGGCGCATCATGGCGGTCACCTTCACCAACAAGGCCGCCCGCGAGATGCGCGAGCGGCTGGAAGCGATCCTCGGCCACTCCCGCGCCCACAGCCTTACGCTGGGCACCTTTCACGCCGCCTGCGCCCGCATCCTGCGCCGCGAGGCCGAGGCCGCCTCCATCCCTCGCGATTACGCCATCTTTGACAGCGACGACCAACTCCGGCTGATCAAGCAGGCCATCACCGACCTGGGCCTGGACGACAAGCGCTACCGCCCTCAGGCGGTGCACGGAGCCATCTCCCGCGCGAAGAACGAGCTGATCCCGCCCGAGGGATACGAGACCGGCTCCTACTACGGCGAGGTCGTGCGCCGCATCTACGAGCGCTACCAGGCGCTATTGCGGGCCAACAACGGCCTCGATTTCGACGACCTGCTGATGGTGACGGTGGAGCTGTTTGCCCAGAACCCCGGCGTGCTAACGCAGTATCAGGAACGGTACGAACACACCCTGGTGGACGAGTTCCAGGACACCAACCAGGCGCAATATGCGCTGCTGCGCCAGCTTTCGGGACTGCACCACAATCTGTTCTGCGTCGGTGACGAGGATCAGTCGATCTACCGCTGGCGCGGCGCCGACTATCGCAACGTCCGTCGCCTGCGGGATGATCACCCCGACCTGCTGACGATCCTGCTGGAGGAAAACTACCGCTCCACGCAGACGATCCTCGACGCCGCGCAGGCCGTCATCCGCCATAACCCCGACCGCACCGACAAGTCGCTCTTCACGCAGCGCGGAAGCGGGCCGGAGGTCGTCATCCACGAAGCCTACGATCAGGACGACGAGGCCTGCTACGTCGTGGATACGATCATGCAACTGACTGCCCCCCCCTCACCCCCTCCACTGGGGGGGGCAGGGGGAGGGAAGGTACGCCCCGGTGACTGCGCCGTGATGTACCGCACCAACGCCCAGTCCCGCGCGCTGGAGGACGCCTTCGTTCGCGCCGGGATGCCCTACCGGCTGGTAGGGGCCACCCGCTTCTACGCCCGTCGCGAGATCAAGGACGTCGTCGCCTTCCTGCGGCTGACCCACAACCCCGCCGAAGGCGTGAGCATGGCGCGCGTGATCAACGTACCTCCCCGCGGCATCGGCCAGAAGACGATAGAAGCACTCGAGAGCACAGCCCAGGAGCGTGGCGTCCCGGTCTATGAGGTGATGCGGGATCTCCCCGACGAACTGGGTTCCCGGGCGCAACGGGTACTGACTGCTTTCATGGAGATGCTGGACGGGTGGGTTGCGGCGCGAGACCACATGACAGTGGCCCAGTTGATCGACCGCGTGGTGGAAGACACCGGCTACGAAGACTATCTGCGCGACGGCACCGAAGAAGGGGAGGATCGCTGGGCCAACGTGCTGGAGCTGCGCAACGTGGCCGCCGACTATGCGGAAATGACGCTGACCGAGTTCCTGGCCGACGTGGCCCTCGTCTCCGACGTGGACAACCTGAGCGAGGACACGGACGCGCCGACGTTGCTGACGCTCCACAGCGCCAAGGGGCTCGAGTTCCCCGTCGTCTTCATCACCGGGCTGGAGGAGGGGCTATTGCCCCACAGCCGCTCCTTCGACGACCCCGACCAGATGGCGGAGGAGCGGCGGCTGATGTACGTCGGCCTGACGCGGGCCAAGGACCACCTCTACCTGACCCACGCCTTCAGGCGCAGCCGCTACGGTGACAGCGAGCCCTCGGTCCCTAGCCAGTTCCTGGACGACATTCCTGTGGAACTGGTCGGCGGATCGCGGGACCGGACACAGCATGAGACAGCCCCGCGCGTGACGAGGTGGACGCCAGCGTCTCAGCTACCCCCCACGGTTCAATCCCAGTTCCGCGCCGGGCAGCGGGTGCGCCACCCGGTCTTTGGCGAAGGGCTGGTGATCGAGAGCCGCCTCGACGGCAGCGACGAGATGATCACCGCGCACTTTGAGGACGTGGGATTAAAGCGGCTGATCGCGGGGCTGGCGCCGTTGGAGCGGTTGGAGGGTTAGGCCGCTTGCCTAGCAGACCAGCCGTCGGGGCAGCAGGTTCCTGATCCGCTTGCTCAACACCTTGCCCCGCCCAAGGAACCGGCTCCGCTCGTCCTCCAGCAGAATCACCGTGTCCAAAGGATACGACGTCTGCACGCCCCGCAACTCCCGGCCTGCCAGCCAGACCTCAGCTTGAACGTTCGCAAGCGTCAGCCTGCGCCCGGTGAACTGCGCGCTGAACCGGGCGACCAGTTCGTGCGACGGCGCGAAGCCATCTTCGCTCCGCTCCCCTACACGCATTCCCGTCACCGCGCACGGCAGATCGCCAAACCAGGACAGGAACAGCTCCGGGATGGCGTACACCGACTCGCCGTGCGTCCACAACCCCAAGCGCTGACACTCCATAACAGCCCGGAGGTCGAAGCCGTAGGCCAGGAGGAGGGCATCGAAAATGCCCGCCGCCTCCCGCCGGTTCAGCGGTACAAATCCGACGTCGGCCAGGGGACGGGCGGGTGGGTGGCCTGACTGACCGGCGATGGAATCACGCGGACTCAGGGAGTCCGCTTTACGGATCAGTGCAGCGAAGAAGCCGGAGGTGTCGTACAGGTGCGGCCACAGGCGCACCGCCCGGCGCACCTCGGGATGGAACGCCTGCTCTCCATCCGACGCCAGCGCCGGGGCTGGGATCGGCAAGATGCGATCGGCCGCCTCGATCGTCGCTTGCTGCGGGTAGAGGCTCAGCAGCGCGTCCAGCACGGCCTCGTCCTCCTCCGGCGCGAGCGAGCACGTGGCGTAGACCACCTCGCCGCCGGGCTTGACCGCCCGCAGCGCGCTGGCCAGCAACTCGAGCTGCCGCTGGTGCAGCGCCTGCCGCTCCCTGTCTGAAACAGGCCGCATTCTGCGCCGGTCGGCGGTGCGCAGGCTCTCACCGCTGCACGGCGCGTCCAGCAGCACCTTATCGAAGGTGTCAGGGAACCACTCCCCGAACCGCTCGCCGGGGTAGCTGGCAACCGCCACGTTCATCGCGCCCCAGTCCTGGAGCTTGAAGCGGAGCGGGGGAATACGCCGGCCGTTGGCGTCGTTGGCGATGACGAGCCCTCGATCGCCCGTCTTGCACACCAGATGGGTCGTCTTGCCGCCGGGGGAGGCCGCCATATCCAGCACCAGCAGACCCGTTTCAATATCAAGAGGTTTCAAGCATCCTGAGCCTGTCGAAGGATGCGGGTTCACAAGAGTCGCACCCTTCGACAAGCTCAGGGTGCCCGCCGAACTTGCGTTTCGAAGACCTCCAAAATCGAACACCTCCGCCGGCAGCATCGAGGCCGCGTCCTGGACGTAATAAAAGCCCATCCTGTGTTCTAGCGTCTTTGCGGTGTCCTCGCCAGTCACCTGCCAGCCCGCGTCGCAGAACGGGACCGGCTGCACCTGCCAGCCGTACCAATCGGGCCAGGTGCGGCGCGCGTCAGCGACGGTGATCTTGAGTGTGTTGATGCGGATAGCGGAAGGTAAAGGGCGCTGCACAGCCTGGAGGAGTTGCTCGAACTCAGCTGCGCTCAAAAGGTTGCAATATTGTTCCAGAGGAGCGCCATCCATTGAGCTACTTGCTCACCAAGAACGCCAACTCCGTGGCGAACGCGAACCGCCGGATCGACCCACCCTTGCCCGCCGCCAACTCGCGGAAGCGGGCCTCGTAGTTGGCGGGCATGCCCTTGTCCCACCCGCCCAGGCTGTGGATGGGGAACGAGATGAGCAGATGACTGGCATCGATTCGGTCGAGGAGCTGGGCAGTGGCCGGTCGATCAATCTGTTCGAGGCACGGGATACTCTTGAGCACCAGGGCCAGATCGACCCTGGGCATCGGGCAGGACTGGAGGACATCGCACGCCCGCGCCTCCCCGCGCACAGGGACGAGCTGCGTAAAGCCATCGAGGAAACCCACCATGTCCTCGTAGACGTCGTAGGCGTAGTACGCCGCGCCGTCGGGCAGGCCCATCCAGGGAATCGCCAGGGGATTGAGGCCGCAGGCAAGGTCGAGCACAGAACGTATCGGGGGCAGGTCGGCCAGCACGGTGGCATAGAACGTGTCGAGGATCTCCAGACGCTCCTTGGTGGACGAATGACAGCCCATGATGCGCGCGCAGGTTCGGCGGAAATCCCCTTTGCTTCCAGACACTGCCCTCAGCTCGCCTAGCCACGCAGCGTAATCCACCCCGCATTCCAGGTAAGCGCCACCGATCTGGTGCAGCTTCTTCTTGGTTGCCTTGATCGCCTCCTTCAGACGGCGACCCTTGGCCAGCTCTCGCTCGCCGACGCCGCGCACGATGTCTGCGCAGATGCGCCTGTACTTGGCGCTCCCGCGCACAGTGGCGACCAATTCGTCGATGTCGCTCATCGTCGCTCCGCCCGCAGTCGTTCCATCAACCGGGTCACGAACCGCAGATTGTGCATCGTCGCCAGCCGAAAAGCCAGGGTCTCTTTGACCTCGAACAGGTGGTGCAGGTAGCCTAGCGAGTAGTCCGTGCAACACGGGCAGTCGCAGTAGGGGGAGATCGGCCCATCGGTTTTGATGTGCTTGTCGTCGGTAACGTAGACGTAGGAGAACCAGTCCGCCCCCCCCTTCCTCCCCCCCCAATGGGGGGGGATAGAGGAAGGAACCTCCCCCCCAATGGGGGGGATAGAGGGAGGGGCCTCACTCGTAAACGCATACAGCCGCCCGTGCCGGGCGTCGCGCGTGGGCATCGAGCTGTCAAAAAGGTCGTATCCCATCCGCGTGCAGGCCACGACGTAAGCCGGATGGCCCACCCCCAGCGCGTGCGTCGGGAACTCGGCCGGCACCAGCTCGCGGACGTAGGCCAGGATATCGACCAGCAGATTCCCCTCGCCGTCGAGCGGCCAGCCGCCGTAGCCGAAGCCGTCGAAGCCGATCTCCAACAGCTCGTTGGCGCATCGCTTGCGTAGGTCACGCGAGCCTCCACCCTGGATGACGGCGAGCAGCAGGGGGCGCTGTTCCCGCGGCAGCTCCTTCTGATCGACCAGGCGCTCGAACTCGCGCTTGCAGCGGCGCGCCCAGGCGATGGTGCGCTCGACCGACTCCCGCTGCGTCTCCAGCGGAGCGTCCACGTGCGTGCAGTCGTCCAGGCAGACGACGACATCGGCGCCATAGCTCACCTGCAACCGGATGCTCTTTTCCGGGGTGAGGGTAAATCGGCGGCGGGATTGGCCGGGCCGAAAGGTGATGCCATTGTTGGTCAAACTGCCGTTCTTGGGATTCTGCCGGATCAGAGAATAGGCCTGGAAGCCGCCCGAATCGGTGACGATGGGCCGCTGCCATCCGCTCATCTGGTGCAAGCCACCCAACGCCTGCACCGTCGAGGAGCCAGGGTGCCGCATCAGGTGGAAGACGTTCATCACCACGCCCTGAACGCCGCAGCGGGCCAGATCGGCGCTATCGACCGAGCGAACGACGCCCATCGTCGCGTCGGGCAAAAAGACAGGGAGCCGCAACTGACCGTGGGGCAACTGTAAGACGTTCACGACGCCCCCGCGATCACGACGGTGTACTCACCCCGAGGCTCCTCATCGTCGAAGAGGGTCAAAAGCTCGGAAAGCGCCCCGCGCTGCACCTCCTCGTATAGCTTGGTCAGCTCGTTGGCCAGCGCCGCCTGCCGGTCGCCGAACACCGCGATAGCATCTTGGAGAAACGCCTTCAGCCGGTAGGGGCTTTCGTAAAAGATCAACGTATGGGGCGAGTCCTTGTCCACTTCGAGGAAGCGCCTGCGGGGGCCGGGCTTACGCGGCGGGAACCCGCGGAAGGTAAAGCTGTGGGAGGGCAGCCCCGAAAGCACCAATCCCATAACCAGCGCGCTGGGACCGGGGATCATCACCACCGGCACGCTCTCCTCAACGGCGCGGCGTACCAGCGTGAATCCGGGGTCAGAGATGCCAGGGGTGCCGGCGTTGGTTACCAGCGCCACCGACTTGCCCTGCTCGATCATCGACATGACCCTGCCCGTCGCCTGCCTCTCGTTGTGCTCGTGAAAGGCGATCTTTGGTTTTTCGATGTCGAAATGTTTGAGTAGCCGTCCCGTCTTACGCGTATCCTCGCAGGCGATCACGTCCACCTGGCGCAGCATCTCCAGTGCGCGCAGGGTGATGTCGCTCAGGTTCCCGATGGGTGTGGCTACTAGGTATAGCATAATCGTTTTGGACGCAGATGCCAGCCGTAGGTTGGGACGCAGATGGCGCAGATTCGTTCGATTTCTCAGACGGTCGATCTTTTGACCCAGTCCATTGAACCTTTACGGGCATTGTCAAATGCTTTGCGTTTGATCTCAGGTTTGGGGCCAAAGTTGAGTAACAGCCCGACCTCATAGGGCGTCGCCTTGAGGTAATTGAGCAACTGAGCCTCGTGTTCTTCAAGTAGCCTTTTCACAGCCTTTAATTCAACGATCAGAGTCAGCCACCAACAAGTCGGCAAGATACTCTCCCACCACCTCTTCAGCGTAGTAAACTGTGATACGTGCTTCTTGCACTACGTCTAGTCCCAACTTGCGCAACTCGATCGCCATCGCATTCCTGTAAACCTTTTCCAAAAAGCCATAACCCAGTACGCTGTAAACTGTATGGAAGGCCTTGATGACTAACTCCGTGATATCCGTGTGCTTGAAATCCATACCCCCCTCCTTACGCAAGAATAAGAATCAGCGTTCATCAGCGTTCACCTGCGTCCTACTTTTATGCCCCAACACCCGCATGCCGTTGAGGGTGACCAGCAGCGAGGCGCCCATGTCGGCAAAGACGGCCATCCACAACGTCGCCGCACCTGCCAGGGCCATCGCCAAAAACACCGCTTTGATGACCAGCGAGAAGGCAATGTTCTGGCGGATGATGGAGAGCGCCCGGCGGCTCAGCCGCATGGTGAAAGGCAGCTTAGTCAGGTCGTCGGCCATCAGGGCGATGTCGGCGGTTTCCAGCGCCGCGTCGCTCCCGGCGGCCCCCATCACGATGCCGACGGTGGCCCGCGCCAGGGCCGGTGCGTCGTTGATGCCGTCGCCCACCATCGCCACCTGGCCGTACCGCGCCAGCAACTCCTCCACCGCCTCGACCTTTTGCTCCGGCAACAGCCCGGCATGGAACTCGTCCACACCCACCTGAGCGGCGATGGCGCGGGCGGTATCCTCATTGTCGCCGGTGAGCATCACTGTGCGCTGGATGCCCGCGCGATGCAGCTCAACGACGACCTGAGGAGCCGTCTCGCGCAGCGCGTCGGCAATAGCCACGTACCCCTGCCGCCCGCAGCAGGCGTCCTCCACCAGCACGATCATCTGCCCCTTGGCCGTCGCCTCGGCTACCTCGTCGCAGAAAGAAGCGGCGTGCGTGTCGCCGTGGATGTGGGCGTGGCTGCCGACGGCGACATCGTGACCGGCCACGCGTCCGTGCATGCCCAAGCCCGCCAACGCCTCCACCGACTCGGCGGGTGCATAAGTGTCGTCGAGGCCAAAAGCGCGCGCCTGCTCGACGATGGCCTGCGCCAGCGGGTGGGCCGAGCGGGCCTCGACCGCGGCCGCCATCGCCAGCAGATCGCGGCAGTTCGGGCACACCTGAGGACTCGCACCATCGTCGTGGTCGCCACAACGGCCTGAGACAACCACCGGCTGCCCCTGCGTCAGTGTGCCGGTCTTATCGAAGGCGACGACGCACAGCGCACCGGCTTGCTCCAGGTACGCCCCACCCTTGATCAGCACACCGGCCCGCGCGGCGCGGGCGATGCCGCTGACGATGGTCACCGGCGTGGAGATGACGAGCGCGCAGGGGCAGGCGATGACGAGCAACACCAGCGCCTGGTAAAGCCAATCGACAAACGCGCCCAGGCCGACCAACGGCGGCACGGCGGCGATCAGCAGCGCGCCAACGACGACCACGGGGGTGTAGACGCGTGCGAAGCGATCCACGAAACGCTGTGATGGGGCCTTCTGTGCTTGCGCCTGTTCCACCATCTGGATGATGCGGGCCAGGGTGTTGTCCTTTGCCAGACGGGTCACCTTGATGACGAGCGCCCCGTTGCCGTTGACCGTCCCGGCGAACACCTCGTCGCCGAGGGCTTTCTCCACCGGCAGGCTCTCGCCGGTGATGGGCGCCTGGTTCACGGCGGACGCGCCCTCCAGCACCTTGCCATCCATAGGAATCCGCTCGCCGGGCCGCACCACGATGCGGTCGCCGACAGCCAGGGCTTCCACAGGGACAATCTCCTCTTGCCCTCCCTCTGTTCCCCCCATGGGGAGGGAGGGCAGGCGGGTTGCTTGCAGGGGCGTGAGATCCATCAGCGCGCGGATGGCGTTGCGCGCACGGTCGAGGGTGTAGCCCTCCAACAGATTGCCCAGCGCGAAGAGGAAGGTCACCACCGCACCTTCCTCGAACGCGCCGATGGCCAAAGCACCCACCGCCGCCAGCGTCATCAGCACGTTCATATCCAGCGTGCGCACAGTGCGCAGAGCTGCCCACGCGGCCCGCGCGCCGCGGTAGCCTGCGGCGACCGTGGCGACGACATAGAGAACGTGACTGATAAAGTCCGGCACGCCCACCAGATGCAGCCCGAAGGCCAGCGCGATCAACACGCCAGCCGCGCCAGCCAGTACTTCATGCAGGTGCTGGCGCACAGCCGCCACGAAGCCACGCTGCTCCTGTTCAGGCGTCTCCACGTCATATCCCAACTCGCGCACCCGTGCAACGACCGACCGCTCGTCGGTCACATGCGGGTCAAAGTCCAGCGTCAACCGCGCCAGCGTGAAATTGACCTCGGCCTTGCGGACGCCACCCATAGCCGCCACGCCCTGCTCCAACGTGCGCGCGCACTCGGCGCAGTCGAGGCCTTTGACAGAAAAACTCGTGCTCCGTGTTTCGCCCATTAAAGACACCTCAAGCCATAGCGAAGAGACATAATGCGTAAAGCGTGAGACGCAAGGAGCGAGATTACGCTTTAAGTTTCACGTATGCTGCACGTGCTCCAACCCCCGCTCGAACAGATCGCGCACGTGATCGTCAGCGAGGGCATAGTAAATATGCTTTCCCTCACGGCGCTTGCGCACCACCCGCAGCTCGCGCAGCAGCCTCAACTGGTGCGAGACGGCTGAGACGCTCATCCCCAGCGTTGCAGCCAGATCGCCCACGCACAACTCTGCCTCCACCAACGCCGATACCATGCGCACACGGGTGGGGTCGGCCAGGGCGCGAAACACCTGCGCCAGTTGCTCTGCCACCACCTCATCCATAGATGCCTTTGTCAACGCTGCTTCACCGCTGAGTATATCATGACACCATGCTTCATCGCGCTTATCCTTCTTCATTTTCCCCGGTAAACATTTGAGTACCTGTTCAAGTGTAGCACAGTCGAGCAGTCCTGTCAAGCATTTTGAGGTTGAGTGACTGTTCAATAAATGGGGAAATAGGTTGTTGGTGGGGCGTCAGCCCTAAATAGCGCCATACATAGCATCGAAGTGGGGCGAGTTGCACCAAAAGTATGTCTTTTTGCAGCCCCAGTGGGGAATACAGAACACGTTCCCAAATTTTGAACAGACACGAGGTTGACTTTTGTCCATCGGCGGGCTAAAATGGTGCTGTGTCTCGGCTTGCCAACCTACTCTTCACCGATCCGGTAAGTCACCCGATGAATGAACTCATCCTCGGTCAGTTCGCCAGCGCCAAAGGCGATCAAATCCGGCGCGCTGACGCTCGCGTTGATAAGCACATCCCCCTGATCGTTCCGCGCCCGGATCGCGACCTCCACCTGACTGAAAGTGTCGCACCCATCTCCTACCAGCGCCAGGGCAACGTCGAAGACCAACCATGTGGCTTGAGCAGCCTCATCGATCGGTTGATCGAGGGCAAGGGGGTAGACAACGTCAAAACGCAGGATGCCATCAGGGGAAAGCGCCACGGTCCCCCCTAGGCCAGCCTCGGCCATCAATTGTGCGGCCCTCCACTGGCACCCGGCAGGCAAAGACGCAGCCGCCGTTAAAGCCTCATCCGCAAGCAGAGAGGACTCGTGCGGCGTCGACGTTTCAAGGCTAGATGCAGGAATCGAGGGCGGGATGGCACGCAAAGAGAGCGTCACCAACAGAACTAGGGCCACGATGACGACGATAGTGACGACGGCGAGCGCAGTGACAATACGTTTCTGTCTAGGCGTCATCGGCAGAAGTGTAACACAAGTCTCACCCCAGCACAACACGACAGGATAGCAATCAGAGATGAGGCAACTGACACCCAAGCAACGTCTGGGGCTTGCGAACACGGTCCTGGCCAGTTTCTTCCTGGGGTGGGCACCCATCCTCGGCAAGCTGGCCTACGCAAGCGGTGCTACGCCTTACACGCTGGTCGCCTTCCGCACCATAGCAGCAGCACTCTTGCTCTGGCTTGTCTTCCTGATCTTCCAGCGCCGGGACATCGCCATCAGTTGGCGCAATCTGCTGGGATGCATCGGCGTCGGCGTGGTGAATGGCTTCGGCTCGCTGCTCTACTACACGAGCCTCGCGCGACTCGACGCCTCTCTCGCCTCGTTGCTTAACACACTCTATCCACTGTGGGTGGTACTGTTCCTGTTCGCCTCCGGCCAGCCGCTGACGCGGCTCACAATCGCACGGCTGGGACTCTCCATGGTGGGAATTTACCTGCTGACACGCGCCGGACCGGGGGAATTGGATTGGATGGGGGTGGTGCTGATGATTGCGTCGGCGATGTTCTATGGGTGGCACCTGGTGCTGGGGCAATGGGTGTTGGCCGACGTTTCCTCACGGACGGCGGCCCTCTACATTCTGACGACGATGGCCTGCGTGGTCGGCGTGGCGCGGATCCTGGAGAACCACCCAGTCGAGCCTCTCGTTACCACCGGCTGGGTTGCCATCCTGTCGCTGGGGCTGACGACGGCTCTGTCGCGGCTGGCCATGTTCAGCGCGCTGGAGCGACTGGGGGGGATCGAAACATCGTTGGCCGGTCTGCTGGAGCTACTGGTCAGCCTCGTGTTGGCCTTCGTGATGCTGGGGGAGCGCCTGACTATCGTACAATGGGCAGGGGGTGGGTTGCTGGTCGCCAGTCTATGGCTGATGGCTCGCGACCCAGGAATGCGCCTGGCAGAGGGGAATGTGCCCCTGGAGTGGCGAGGGAAGTAGATGCATCACCTCACCGTAGCTAGGCGATGGAAGCTATCGTAGTAAGGAGTTAGGCCTGCGTAGTGGCAGGAGGATGTGGAAGGTGCTGCCCGGCAAACGTTCCTCGTCGTACCCTTCGCTCTCGGCCCAGATCCTGCCGCCGTGGGCCTCAATGATACCTCGCGTCACCGTGAGCCCTAGTCCCAGCCCACCGCCCTTGAGGGCTGTCTTGCTGGTGTGATGGAACTGCGTGTCCTCCAGCACGTAGAATCGCTCAAAGATGCGCTCCAACTCTCCTGGCGGGATACCCACCCCGGTATCCTGCACGCTGATGTGCAACATGTTTTCTTCTTCGATATAGCGCCCTGCGATACGCACGCGACCGCCGTCAGGAGTATACTTTATCGCGTTGCTGATCACACTCCACAGCGCGTGATACAATCGCCGTGAATCACCCTCGATCATCGGCAGATCCGACGTCCCCACAATCTCGAACTCGACGTCACGGGAAGGACCCACGTTCCGCAAGCTTTCCACCGCGCGGCGTATCAGAGGCTCAATCAGCACCGTCTCCCAGGCCAGATCCAACCGGTTGGCATCGATGAGGGAAACGTTACGGATCTCGTCAAAGAGTTGATTGAGCCGCTGTACAGCATCGCAGATTCGCGTCAGCATATTACGAGGACTGCCTTCAGCATCGGGATCGCCGACGATATCCGGGCTGTAGAGGAGCATCTGGCTGTAGCCATAGATGGTAGTTAGCGGCGTGCGCAGTTCGTGGCCTGCCAGGGCGATAAAATCCGACTTCATCTTGTCGATGCGCTGCAACTCGGCGTTGGCGGTTTCCAGCTCGCGGACCTTCTCCTCTAGCCGGGACACCAGCTTCCGGCTGTGATCGAGCAGATGTTTGGCCTTTTCCTCTGGGGACTCGATCTCCTCGCGCCACCCTTTCAGAAAGCTGCGCACCAAGTCAGGGAAGAGATCCACATCAATGGGCTTAGAGATGTAGCCGTCACACCCGGCGGCCAAGGCTCGCTCCCGCTCGCCGTCTACCGTGGACGCAGTTACGGCCACGATAGGAGTTGAAACCAATTCCCGTATCGTGCGGAGCTTGGTGGTTGCCTCATACCCATCCAAACCCTCGATGTTGATATCCATCAGGATCAGGTCGGGTCTCTCGTGTACGGCAAACTCGATGGCAGAGAGACCATCCGAGGTAGTCACAACCTGGAAGCCTTCGTTTTCCAGCAGGCGATGCACCAGCAGCATACAGGCAGCGTCATCCTCTACGTACAAGATCTTGGGCCGCCTCGCAGCAACTTCGTTGTACATCGGGTCTGTACTCATGACTCTACTGCCATGCTGCACCTATGCTGTTCGCTTCAGAATCTCCTCCAGCAGGTCCTCATCAGTGAAAGCTCCCTTTTCCATCAGTGCCTCGATCTGTCCACTGAGGCGCCTTCGCTCGGCAGGTGTCAAATCCTTGGCCGTGATGACGATCACCGGCACCTGGCTCAAGTCCTCGTCAGCCTTGAGCGCCTCCAGCACCCCGAAGCCATCCAGTTCCGGCATCATCAGGTCCAGCAGGATGAGATCGGGGTGCTCGCGACGCACCATCTCGAGGCCAGAGATACCGTCGTGCGCCTCGAGGATCTGGTAGTCGCCTCGCGTCTGCAGGATGCGACGTAGCAGCAGAGCGGACTGGGGATTATCCTCAAGGATGGCAATCGTGTGTACCCGCTCGTCTATCCGCTCCAGCGACCCCAGCAAGCCCTCCTCGGTCGGTGGGGCCCAGCGAAGTTCCTCCGCTGGCACCTCGATGGTCCGCGCCCACTCGTCACCCAGCAGGTGCTTTTCGACCGGGAACGTGTGGCCGGAGCAGTTGACCACGACCACGTCGTCCCGCTTGATGACGCCCTTGTTGAGCAACTTGAAGAGGCCGGCGAAGGCTATCGCCGCCGCTGGCTCCATTGAGAGTCCATCCAGCTTTGCCATCACGTGCATGGCGTGGAAGGTCTCCTCGTCGGCAACGGCCTCGAAAGCGCCGCCGTGCTCCTTGATGACGCGGGCCAGGAAGGGATAAGCGGGACCGGGATTGCCGGTGGCAACGGTGATAACCAGCGTCTGTGGATTAAGAACCGGTTCCACCTCGTCCAGCAATCCCTTCTCAAACGAGTTAACCATCGGCGCACAGCCCGCAGCCTGGACGCAGGCCAGCTTGGGCATGCGGTCCGCCAGTCCCATCTGCACGAGCTCCTGATACCCCTTCCACACCCCCACTGGTCCCATCCCCCCACTGACAGCCTGGATGTACCAGTCGGGCGTGCGCCAAGGAGTTCCGCCAGGGCCGATCAGCTTGGAGAGCTGCTCGGCGATCTCAAAGGCAACGGTTTTCATACTCTCACGGGCGGCGATGCTCCGAATGCCCCGGTCGCGAAAGATGTTCTTGCGAGCTGCGAATTGCGCTGCGACCTGCTTGGTCTGATCGTAGGAAGCGGTCACTTTGATGACTTCGCTTCCATACAGAGCCACCTCGCGCATTTTGTCAGAGGGCACCAGACTGGTGAGGAAGGCCCACAGCTTGATGCCCGCCAGGGCAGAATAGGCCGAGTAGGATATGGCGACGTTGCCGGTCGAGGCAACCACAGCCTCGGTGACCCCCAACTCCTTCATCATAGAGATAGATAGGGAAGCCTGCCGATCCTTGAAAGAGCCGGTGGGACCCTGCCGCTCGTCCTTGATGTAGACGTGAGGGCAGCCAAGCATCAGCCCAAGATTGATGGCACGCAGGAGGGGGGTGCCACCTTCGCCCATCGTGACCCGATTGGCGTCGTCCCGCAGGTGCAGAAGCTCCCGGTATCGCCACATGTCGAAAGGCCGGTCACGGAGGGCGTCCGGCCAGAGCCGACTCACACTCTCGTAATCGTAGATGACATCCAACCAGCCCTCGCCGCACTTGGGGCATTCCTCCAGAGGACGATCGAACGGCTCTTGGTAGTCACAACTGGTACACTTTAGACGGGGGGAGGCAAGGTGAGAGCCCATAGGAACTCCTTTCTCACCCGCCCACAGGCACAGGGCGGATCAGTCTCTGCAAAGCGGCGGCCACGTCCTCGAGCAACTCCTCCTGGTTCATCGGTCCTTTCTGGATCAGTGCTTCGACGTGATGATTGAGCCGCTCATAATCCTCATCGCTCAGCTCCTTGGACGTCACGACGACGATGGGGATGGACCGGGTCGCCTCACTCGTCTTGACCGCCTCCAGGACCTCAAATCCATCCATCTCCGGCATCATGAGATCGAGCATGATGAGATGGGGATGTATGTGCTGCAGCAGATCGATGGCCTCTTGGCCACCGGTGGCCTCCAAGACCTCATACCCATCCACATTCTCGATCATCCGACGCAAGAGTTGGCGGTGCTCCTGCTGATCGTCTATCACCAGCACGAGGTGATGCTCAGTCTCGTGATCCAAACGGTCCAGCGCAGCCAACAGATCCTGCTCAATGACGGGTTTGATCAGATAGTCGGCTGCCCCGAGGCTCATCCCCCGTTCCTTCTCGGCGATGATGGTGCACATGATGACCGGAATGTGCCTGGTTTCGGGATCGGCCTTGAGTTCCTGGATCACCTGCCAGCCGTTCTTGCCGGGCATCATCACGTCCAGCGTGATCGCATGAGGGCCCAGACGCTTCACCTCTTCGAGAACACGGGTGGAGTCGGTCAATCCGACGACCTGGTAGCCCTGTTTGCTCAAGTAGCGACGGAACAGGGTAATGACTCCCTCGTCGTCTTCCACGCAGAGAACCAGCTTACTGATCGCTCCTGCAGGTTCCTCCACAAGATCGGGCACTTCCTCGGTCTTCGGCGGCTCCGCCCCCTCCTCCTCGGGTAGAGGCGGCCCATCAATGGGCAACGAGAAGTAGAAAGTGGAACCCTTACTGAAGCCACTCTCCACCCAGATTCGACCGCTATGCATCTGCACGAAGGATTGGCAGATGGAGAGGCCAAGTCCTGTGCCGCCGGCCCTGCGGGTGGACGAAGCGTCTACCTGCGTGAAGGCTTCAAAGATCATCGCCAGCTTTTCTTCCGGGATGCCGATGCCACTATCGACGACAGCGAAAGTAACGTCTTTCGCATCGGCTCGCACCTCGACACGAATGAAGCCCTCCTCGGTGAACTTGGCAGCATTGCCGACCAGATTGAGGAGTATCTGGCGGACGCGCCGCCCATCGGCACGTATGATCGGCAGATCGTCCGGCAGGTCTTGCTGCAGCTCAATGCCCTTATCCTTCACCAACGCCTTGGCGACGTCAATGACGCCGCTGACGATGGACGGTATTTCCACGTCCTCAATGGCGATTTCCATCTTGCCAGCCTCGATCCGCATCACGTCCAAAATGTTGTTAATCAGGCCCAAGAGATGATTGCCACTGTCATAGACGGTCTGCAAATCGGTGCGTTGCAGATCAGTGAGTGGGCCATCGATCTCTTTGAGGATCACGCGGGTGAAGCCGATGATGGAGTTGAGCGGCGTGCGGAGCTCGTGGGACATCGTAGCCAGGAATTGCGTCTTCATCTTGTCCACTTCTGCCAGCCGCTCGGCCGTTTCCACGGCGTCCTGGAACAAGTGAGCATTTTCCAAGGCCACGCCCAGGTTGGTGGCGACAACCTCAAGGAATGAAAGCTCCCCTTCATCCAGTGCCGGGTGGCCGCGATGCCGGCCCAGCGCCAGAAGGCCCAAAGGCTCCTCGCGGGACATCAGGGGGATATAGGCCGCATCCACCAGGTCGAGCCGCTGGGCCAATTGAGCTGCAGGGCCGCTGACGTTCGCCGGCACGTTGAAAAGGACTTGAAGCTGGTGCGTGCGGATAGCCTGATGCATGGCCGGATCCATCTCAGGGGTGATCGCCGCCAGTTGGGCGAGCGTCACGTCAGCGCCGGTCCGATCGTGGATCGTCGTAGGCGTCAGAGAACCCGTCTGGCTATCCCACTCGAAGATGATACAAGGCATCTCCAGTTGGCCAGAGATGGCCTCGCCAGCACGTGAGAGGAGCTCCTGGATATCCAAAGAGGATGCAGCAGCCTGAGTCACCTCGTTGATGAGGGCGCGGCGCTTGGCATCGTCACGCACCCGTCGGAACAGGTCGGCGTTGGAAATTGCGGTAGCCAACTGGTCGGCCAGCGTCTGCAAGACCGCCACGTCTTCTTCGAAGAAGGCAGCCTCCTGAGTGGATTGCACGTCCAGTACACCGATGACCCGCTCACGCACCTTCAGCGGCAAGGCCATCTCCGAACGGGTTGCCGGGAGATAGGGGTTCTTGTACCATACGACGTCCTTATCGACATCTGAGGCAACCCGAGGCTCACCCGTGGCTGCGACGTGACCGACGATACCGACCTCGCCAATCTTCAGTTGGTGGTCTTGTGCCAGCATCTGCCGCCCACCTTCAGACGAAGCGGCCCTCAAGACAGCATACTCGTTCTGATCGTCGAGCAAGAAAGCGCCGGCGTGATAGAAGCCAAAACGTTCCGAAACAAGGTGAACCGTCTCATTCAGCAACTGCTCTACATCCAGAATGGCGGTGGCATCCCGAGCCACCGCCGAAGCAGCGGCCAACTGACGCGCCCTTCGTTGCGTCTCCTCAACCAGGCGGGCGTTCTCCAGCGCCAGGGCCAACTGATCGGCCACACTGGTGGCTATCTCCACCTCCTCCTGTGTCCACTGGCGCTTCTCGTCCAACTCCTGCAGATCCAGGACGCCTATGACCTCATCCTGCAGCTTGATGGGGATGACCATGGCAGACAAGGGCTGGTGAGCTTCCTTCCCATCCCCCTTTCTATCACCTCGCCCATCCCCTTGCGGTTCCACGGTGTTCAGGTCGGGCAGGATAAGCGCTGCTCCCTGGGACAAGACCGCGTCCATCTCAGGTGTCCACGCTCGCCCGATCGATGGAACGCCCAGGCCACAGTACTCGGCTCCGAGGCTGGTTTGCCGGTGGGAGAGACGCTCCCACTCCTGAGCTATGTAGTAGCGCTGGAGGGCCTGCACATCCTCCAGAGCCCGCTGGGTCTCCTGGAAGAGTTGCGCATTCTGAACGCCGACGGCAACCTGGTCGGCCAGAGTCTGGAGAACGATGGCATCCTCGTCACTGAACGCCGCCTCGCGCACACTTTGCACATCCAATATCCCAATGATGCGATCTCCAACCTTCAGAGGGAGGGCGATCTCGGAATGCGTGTCCGGCAAGTCCGGATTAGTAAAGTACACAGCGTCCTCTCCCACATCTAGGGCGATGCGAGGCTCGCCAGAATCGGCAACCCAACCAACGATGCCCTGCTGCCCCACCCGTAGCTTGTGGCCCCGCGCCAGCATGCGCCGCCCGCCCTCGCTGCTGGCTGCTACGAGAATCGCCCAGGTTCTCGCCTCATCCACCAGAAAGACACCCGTGTGGTAAAGATCAAGCCCTTTGCTGATCAATCCGACAGCCCTGTCCAGCAGCGCCTGCGGATCGAGCAAGGAGCTGGTGGCCCGTGTCAATTGGGCAGTGGCCTCCAGATAGCGCGCGCGGCGCTCGGTCTGCGCGTGGATCACCGTCAGCTCCTCGTTGCGCTTCTGTGCGTCGTCAAGGAGACGGGCACCCTCCAGGGCGTTGGCGACGTTACCGGTCAACCCCTCCAGCGCGTGGATTTCTTCCTCTGTGAACGGTTCCATCACTTCCGTGCTGTGGATATCCAGCGCACCCAGGATTCTATCTCCCACCTGGAGGGGGAGCACCAGCTCCGCTCGGGTGGGGAGACGCTCGTGGGTGAATCGAATCGTGCGCCCACGGGAATCCACGCTCTCCCTCCACGAAACGACCTCCCACCGGCACTTGTTGCTGATGGCGGCAGCGACGGCCGACGTTCCCCCCAGCAGAGAAACGTGGAAACCTCTCTCCAATAACGAATCTGCTTCCGCGCCGGCCGCGTCGGCCAGTACGGCGATATCACTATCGGGGCGCACGGTAAAGATTCCCACATGGTAATAGCCGAACGCCTCGTGGATCTGGCGGACAGCTTGTCGGATGACCGAGGAAGGGTCGAGGGAGGATGAAATGGTATGGCCGATCTCGATCCCTGCCTGACCCTGTCGAATCCGCTGCCTCAGATCTGTCCGAGTCTGCTGGAACGAACGGGCCAAGAGCCATGCGATCAGCATCACAGCGTGGAGGGCTGGTACGCCAAAGATCAAGACTACCCAGTCAGGACCTGCATCGGGAATGGCTGCCAGGATCAGCATCTGCACCAAGATAGCCAGCGAGGCGATCTCGCCCCAAATCAGAGTGGCCGTTGGAGGGAGCATCAACGCCGCCATCGCAATGGGAACTGCGTAAACCACCAAATGGAGCCTGGTCCCCGAGAAGCCCAACGGCTCGACCGTGGCCGCGTAGATAGTGACTGCAGCCATCAGCAGGTTGGCCGTGAGGCTGACCCTTCCCTGCTGATTCAGCCTCCCCAAAAGCAAGAAAACCACGATCAGGGAAGGGCCGGCAACCAGCCAAGCATCCAATCCCGTCCCGAGCCGGACGCCCGACGTAATAAGCACAGCCAATGCCAGGACCGTGATGACGATGGCCGCTACAAGACTTCCGCGCACCACCATCGCGAGCAATGGCCTAACTCGGGGCAGCTCATCTTCCGGGACCGTGATTATTGCAAGCAGTTTCTTAAACATACCCATCTCCTAACGGGTCTCTGGTAACTCTCCCAGAATTCCCGTCCCTTTCGGTTTTACCCTCTCTGCACTCTCCTGCGCCTCACGCGGCCTGACCGCCAGTCGAACTACAGCCCGGTCGGTCCTCAGAACCTGTCCCAATTCATCCACAGCCGTCTGCAAAATGGTCGCCATGTCGGGAGAGCGACGGAGCTTGGTGGTGATTTCATAGATCTGACGCTCCCGCTGCGCGCGCCGCTGGGTCTGCTCGAGCAGGCGGACGCTCTGGATGGCAATTGCGGTCTGACTGGCGATGGCCGTCAGCAGATCCAGATCGTGCTCACCGAAAGCGCCGGCGGTGTCATAACTCTGGACGGCCATCATGCCCAGCACTTGGTCGCCGATGAGCAAGGGCACTCCGAGCCAGGAGAGAGCATCGGCGCCAACGCTTGTGATCCCCAGCTCCTCCAGCCGCTCGTCCAAGTTCTCCTTGATCAGCACGCTCTTGCGGTTCCGCACGATGTATCCTGCCAAGCCCTCGTCGGCAGAAACGGTGGCGATCTGCAAATCCTCCTCGGCCTCCGAGGTATCGTAGACAAAATCGATCGCGTCTCTCTCAGCATCGTACAGGCCGACGTAGAAGCTAGATGAGCGCAGGAGGTGGGAGACTGCCTCGTGGGCTCTCCGCAGCGCCTCGTTCACACTCGGGGTACCGGTAAGATGCCGAGCCAGCTCGTTCAATACGACCAACTCTTCGGCGCGAATGCGGGCTTCCGCGAAGAGGCGCGCGCTATCCAGAGCCACGGCGACCTGGTCGCTCACTGCCTCGACGAGGGCCATCTCCTGGGGAGACCACTCGCGGCCATCTCCAATTTCCTGCACGCCGATGGCACCGATGGTTCGACCGCGCACCTTGAGCGGCATGGCCAGCACCGCCTCATCTGCCTCAGAACCGGCGTGGGTGACGACCTTGCCGCTCTCCAAAGCCTTGTCGAGCGCCTGGCTCGGCGACTCTTCGACAGGCCTGACATCGACCCGGTCATAGACGTAGACCTGCGAGCGCTCTGGCGACGCCAGATCGGCCCAGGCGGAAGCGCTGTACTCGCCGTGCATGAGGCTCAACTCACGCAGTTGTGCTCCCGAGCGCTCGATCAGACGGGCGTTCTCGATGGCTATGGCCAACTGATCGGCCAGGATACGCAAGACGGCTATATCCTCCTCCACAAAAGCAGATGGCTCCGTGGATTGGATGTCCAGCACACCAATGACTCCACCACGAACGGACAATGGAAGAGCCATCTCAGAACGAGTGGCTGGCAGATCAGGGTTATCGAAGAGAACGGCATCCTCACCGGCGTCGAAGGCGATGCGGGGCTCGTTCGTCGCAGCAGCATGACCGACGACGCCTGTCTGGCCAACCAGAAGACTGTGTCCCCGCTCCAACATGCGCTGCCCTCCCTCGGAAGAGGCGGCGCGCAAAACGACGTACTGCCCTGCATCGTCCAGCAGAAATATACCCGTGTGGTAAAAGCCGAATCCATCCGACACCAGATTGACCGCCCGTTCAAGAAGCTGGCGTACGTCAAGGATGGCAATGGCCTCGCGCGAGACCTCGGCCACCATCTGCAGTTGCCTGGCTCGACGTTTCAGCACCTCTCCCACATGCCTGCGCTCAGTGATATCTCTGGAGATGCCGAAGGTGCCCACAATGTTCCCCGCCGCGTCGCGCAGGGGCATCTTGCTCGTCGAGACCCACGTATCGGGGCGATCGGGCCAGGTCTCCTTCTCCTCCACATTCAGCAGCGGCTTGCCAGTCTGGATGATTCTCTGTTCATCCTCATACGCTGACCGGGCGTGCTCTTCCGAGAAAAAATCAAAGTCCGTCTTGCCTACCACCCCCGCAGGATCGCTCAGACCAAACGTCTTGGCGTGAGCTTTGGTGGTTCTGATGAAACGGCCTTCGCGATCCTTGAAATAAACATAGTCCGAGACATTATCCATCAAGGCGCCAAGCAGGATTTGATCCTGGGTCGGAGTTTCCAGCATCTCCTTGTGCTTTTCCGCCTGCTTCTGCAACCTGGTGACCTGTCGTCGCAGATCCTGCAATTCCTCGACCAATTGCGCTTTGGTCTTTCTCATGTCGCCTGTCTTGGCCATAGCCTGTCACCCCCGTAGTGCGTCTACGGTACTTACTCGCTCATCTCCCTGGAGGTCCGTTCATCCACCGGTTCGTCTCTTCCGTCCACGTTTCCCTGCCAGCCATCGCCCGGTAGGTTGTCGAGGGCATTGATGTCCAAGGGGCCTGTTCCTCCAGTCCCTTGGGAAACTGTACCCAGCTTGATGAAGGCCCGATCGGTGCCGAGGGCTGCGCCCAACTCCCGCACGGCGGTCTGCAGGATGTTCTCGATACTCATAGAGGCGCGAACCCGGGTGGCGATCTCGGCGGTGACCCGTTCCCGATCCGCCCGTCGCTCCGTCTCATCCAGCAGGCGAATGTTCTCGATGGCCAGCGCCATCTGGTCGGCCACAGCCTCGACGAGAGCGACCTCATCCTCCGTCCACTGCCGGTCATCTCCTGCCTCTTGCAGCCCCAGCACGCCGATGACCTCACCACGCAGCGTGATAGGGGCCACCAAGGCAGCCTGCCCGCCGCCGTTGCCCACCGCCGACTGCACGACGATCGCCCGCTCTGCTATCGCCTTCTCAACCTCGGGCATCATGGCATCATCCAGAGGTCTCGTGTCGGCTCGCGTGCGCTGGTGGAATGGTGCAACCTGCCTCGGCACAAGATCGGCCCACTGCTCGCGCACGTAGAGCCTCTGGGCTGCCTCCATCTCCGCCAATCTCTGCCGCAGTTCCACGAGCAGCCGGGCGTTGTCGATGGCGACCGCCATCTGGTCGGCCAGCGTATGCAGTGTATCGATCGCCTCCCGAGAAAACACCTCCGGTTCGGCACCGTGCACGTCTAGAGCACCGATCACCTGGCCGCGGGAGTGCAACGGCAGTGCGATCTCCGCTTGGGTCCCCGGCAACGACGAGATAATCTCACCGGATATGGCCAACCTGCCCACATCGTCCAGGCCACTGAGCCAAACCGGTTCCACCCACTCCTGCAGGGCGACGTAGGGCCGGTCATCGACCACACACAGCCCCACCGCCGAGCCATCGCCTGCCCCAACGCCATAGCGCTGCGCCAGCATTTGGCGCCCGACCTCGCCCGTGCCCGCTTTGAGACCCGCCCACTCCCCCGCTTCATCAAGCAGGAACAATCCCACATAGTACAGGCCGAACCGCTCGCGGATCAGATCTACAGCCTGCTGCCCCCACTCGTCGAGATCGAGTTCCGACGCGGCACTGTGCGCAATGTCGCTGGCTGTTTGAAGCTGAACCGTGCGCCCTCGCAACAGGGTATTCGCCGCAGCCAACTCCTCCGCGCGCTGCTCGAGGAGCGTCCGAGAACGCACGGCCTCGGCGTTTCTTTCCTCCGCTCCCTTGAGAGCACTCGTTAGAAAGGAGCTAAACATCCATTGGATCAACGTGACAGTGGCAACCAACATGCCGAACGTCGTAATCACGTTGAGCAACACGTCTCCCTCTCTGATATTGAGGTCTTTTTGCGGTTGAATCCAGCCCAGGTGGTGGGCAACAGCCGCAACGACGTAGACAATCAAACTCACCGTCGCAGCATAGGCACCGGCCTTTTTCTGCACGAGAATGGAAAACAGCATGGGCGCCGCCAAGAGATAGAGCCACCCGGCACCCAGAGGCCCGTCTATGATCAAGGAAAGTATACCGACGGCGTAAGCCAGTACAACCAGGATGCTAGTTCGCACCGCCGGACTGAGACGGCGGGCCAGGGCCAAACCCACGAGCACCACCCAGGCGACAAAGTAAGGTATATAACTCACCCACAGACTTGGTTGTCCTATACTGAAGAGCACCAAGGAGACTATGATCGGAGTCGCAATGCCCGCTGCAATGCCCAACAGGGTATTCAAGATCCTGGTGCGTTGTTCCCTGATCGCTGCAACCCAGGCAGGTTCCTCGACCTCTGATTCTGGAGCCTCCGGCTTGACCCCAAGCTCCTCTGCCGCCGGCTCAACAGCAGGCTCCCGTGCTGCCGCCTCGGGCCACGCCGGTTCAGGCGCCACCGGCTCAGGGACCGCAGGCTCTTCCAAGACCGGCTCGACGGACACAGGCTCCTCGGTCACCGCCTCGGGCCACGCCGGTTCCTCCACCACTGGCTCAAAGACCGCAGACTTCTCCGTCACTGGCTCGAAGATCGCAGTCTCTTCCGAGACCGGCTCGACGGGCACAGGCTCCTCTGCCACCGGCTCGGGCCACACCGGTTCCGGTGTCACTGGCTCAAAGATCGCAGGCTCCTCCGCCACCGGCTCAACAGCAGGTTCCTGTACTACCGCCTCTGGCCACGCCGGTTCCTCCGTCAGTGGCTCAAAGACCGCAGGCTCTTCCAAGACCGGTTCGACGGACACAGGCTCCTCGGTCACCGGCTCGGTCCACATCGGTTCCAGCGCAGCCGGCTCGAGGACCGCAGGCTCCTCTGCGACCGGTTCGGACCAGGCAGGTTCCTCCGCCACCGGCTCGGGCGCCTCTGGCTCCACAACTGCAGGCTCCTTCGCCAACAGTTCAGCCCATACGGAATCAGTCCACCCTGGCTCCACAGGTGCAGATTCTTCAGCCAACGGTTCGGGCGTCTCCGGTTCCACAGCCGCAGGCTCCTCGACCATCGGCTCGAACCACGCCGGTTCAGGCGCCTCCGGCTTCACAGCCGCAGGCTCCTCGGCCACCGGCTCGAACCGTGCTGGTTCGGGCGTCTCCGGTTCCACAGCCGCAGGCTCCTCGGCCACCGGCTCCTCGGCCGCCAGTTCGGGCGTCTCCGGCTCCTCAGCCGCAGGCTCCTCGGCCACCGGCTCGAACCACGCCGGTTCAGGCGCCTCCGGCTCCGCACCCACAGGTTCCGCAGCCACCGGTTCGAAACGGGCCGGTTCGGGCATCTCCGGCTCCACAGCCGCAGGCTCCTCCGCTACCGGTTCAGCAGCAAGAAGCCCCTCCAGCACCTCCGCCTCGGCAGCCACCGGCTCAAAGACTGGCGGCTCCTCTGCCACGGGTTCGACGGCGAGAAGCTCCTCCATTGTCGATTCGGCCGCAGCAGGCTCAACTCCAGCCGCGCCTTCGAGGAGCCCGGAGAGCGGCTTCGGGAACTCGCCCTCCTCTTCCCCCTCCGGACCGGGGACGATGTCGGAGAACAATCCGTCAAGCTGACTCTTGAGGTTTCTACTGCCCGCCATGATTCAACAACTCCTTGACCAGAGACCGATACTGCTCGGCCCCTCGTGTGCTCGGCGCGTACAGGTTAATCGGCTGTCCAAACGCCGGGCTTTCTCTCAGTTTGGTGTCTATCTCGATAACCGTCTCGAATAGCACCTCGCTCAGCCCTCGCTGCACCTGGTCGAGGATAACCTGGCAGATCTTGTTGCGCCGATCGTACAGCGTCACCAGGACGCGGTAAGCCAGTTGCGGGTTGATCTTTTCCCGCACCCTCTGAACCATCTCCAAATAATGACGCAAGGTCCGAGAAGCGTAATACTCACACTGGACGGGGATAATCAATAACTCAGCCGCCGCCAGGGCATTGATGGTCAACGTGCCAACGGCAGACGGGCAGTCGATCAGGACGAAGTCATAGAGCCCGTCGGCCATACTACTCAGACTATCCCTCAGCCGAAACTGGTAATTGGGGCGTTTGTAAAGGATCTTGTCGAGGAGGAGCAGCCCTTCGTTGGCGGGAACGATGTCCATGCCACGCACCGGACTCTCACGACTGACGCTGACCAACGAATCAGTACCCAGCAGAGCATCTCCGACCGTGCGCCGCAACTCCTCCGGCTTCAAACCAACCGACTGGGTGAGATTGGCCTGCGGATCCATATCGATCAACAAGGCACTTCGTCCCATCTCTACCAGACATCCCCCCAACGACAGGCAAGTGGTCGTCTTGGCCACTCCACCCTTCTGATTACTGATCACAATCGTTTTGGTCATAATCGATGACTTCCTTTATTCAGACACCTGGTCGTCCTTACCATCGTCTTGCGTCGATGGCGCGACCCCCAACCGCACAAAGGCGCGCGACGTTCCCAACGCCTCGAAAAGCTCGTCCACTGCTGTTTGCACAATGCCATCTATGCTGGCAGCGCGACGCATCCTGTCCGTGATGCCACGGGTCAGCCGCTCGCGAGCAGCGCGGCGCTGCGTTTCGTCGAGCAGGCGCAGGTTCTCAGCGGCCAGCGCGAACTGCTCACCCACATCCTCGGCCAGGACAATGTGATCACTGCTCCATTGCTCCGGGCCGCCTTCGACTCGGAACCCCAGCGCCCCCAGAGGCTGGCCGCGCAGCGTGACGGGCACGACCAAGACAGACGTACCGTCACCGCCATCCACGACGATAGTGCGTTGCTCCTGCAGCGCCTGCTGCACCTCGGGCAGCAAGGTGTCATCAAGAGGCATCAACCCGTCGTCGGTCCGCTCGTAGCCGCTGGCCCCCCTGGCGCGTGCATACTCGCTCCACACACGCTGCAAATAGCGGCGCTGAACAGCTTCCATCTCCTGTAACGCAGTCTGAGCCTGTTCGAACAGGCGGGCATTGGCAATGGCGTTCGCGGTCTGATTGGCAAGGGCGACCAGCAGATCCCGGTCATGCTCATCGTAGGCGCGAGGCGCGGTGAAACTCTGGACGCCCAGCATACCCAGCACCTGGTCGCCAGCCACCATCGGTGCCCCCAGCCAGGAGAGAGCAGGCTTCCCGACCACTTCTATCCCCATCTCTGCCATCCGTTCAGGAACGTCCTCCTTGACGAGCAGGCTCGTGCGATGGCGGATGACGTAGCCTGTGAGACCCTGGTCCGCAGACATGACAGGAATCAGATCCTCCTCTTCCTCAGTGGTTTCAAAAGGAAAAGTCACCTGGTGCGCATCTGGATCGTAAAGGGCGACATAGAAATTGGTGGCATCCAGCAGGCGGGAGGCCCCTTGGTGGATCTCATTCAGCACATCCCGCACGGACAGGTGGGTCGAAAGGGCCTGGCCCAACTCGTTCAGCACAACCATCTCCTCAGCCCGGAGCTGCGCCTGCGCGAACAGGCGGGTGTTCTCTATGGCGTTGGCCACCTGGCTGGCCATGGTCTGCAGAACCGCAATGTCCTCGTCGCTGAAGGCGGTCTCCTGACTGGATTGGATCGTCAGCGCGCCGATGGCCTTACCACGGCTGACGAGCGGCAAAGCCAGTTCAGAGCGCGTCTCCGGCAGGAATGGGTTCTCGAAGCGGACCGCTTCCTCACCCACGTCCAGAGCAATGCGCGCCTGACTGTCAGCTATGCACCGACCGATCATCGATTCGCCGCCGACCTCCAGCCTGTGGCCCTGCTCCACCATCCTCTGCCCCGCCTCGCCGGTGCCTGCGCGCAGAACGGCCCACTTGCCGCCAACTTCGCCTTCCGAACCAGCCTGGTCCACCAGGAACAGGCCGGCATAGTACAGACCGAACCGCTCGCGGAGAAGGTCCACAACCCGCTGGATCAATTCGTCTGGATCGAGGATGCCACTGGTGGCGCGCGCAACCTCGGTGGCGGTCTGGAGCAACACACTGCGGTACTCCAGCGCCTCCTCTGCCTGTTTGCGCTCCGTGATGTTCCGGCCTATGCCCACGAGCGCCACGACCTTTCCTTGGCTATCTCGCAAAGGCACTTTGGTGGCCAGATTCCATATCCTGTCGCCCGTCGTTTGGTCTATGACCAACTCCTCCCGGTTGATCAGCGGCCGGCCTGACCGGAAGATCTCTTGCTCGTCGGCGCTATATCCTGTTGCCAGTCTCTCTGGATAAAGCTCCAAGTCCGTCTTACCAATGACCTCGTCCGGTGTTGCCGCTCCCAAGCGACGGGTAGCCTCAGCGTTGGCGATCATAAACCGGCCCTCGGCGTCTTTGACGTAAACTGAATCTGGCAAGGCGTCTATCAAAGTGCGCAACAGATTGCGCTCCCCGGCCAGCGCCTCCTCTCCCCGTCTGTGCTCCTCCAGGAGACGCGCCCCCTGTAGCGCGCCGCTGATCTGGCCGCGCAGCACATCGTAGATACTCACATCTCGCTGGCCCACCTCGAACAGCGCAAACCCAAGTTGGTTCTCCCGGAAATAGAGCGGCTCGACCATCAGGTTATACTGCCGCTCCTGCGGCAACATCCCCTCCGGCACCAACTGCGAAGAGAGGAAACGCCGCTCGCCTTCCTGCAGTCCGGTGCGTCCCTTCTCGTCGTAAGCCAAGGCCAACCCGGCCCATTCAGCTGGCTTCTCCGGATCTTCGTACAAGGACAGATAACAGCTGGGAATGCCCAGGCGCGGCAACTCTTGGGTGATCACGTTCGTCAGCTCTTCTATGCGAGGGGAGGTGATCAAGATCTGATCGATTTCACGCAGCACCCGATCCCGTTGCCCAGCCAGGAAATTCGCGTACGTACGGGCCTGGACCGCCGTCTCTTCGACGAGCACCCGGGACTGTTGCCACAGATCCTCAGCCTGGGATAGTAGCTCACCTTCAAGGTAGGGCAGCGCGCGGCGGCGCAGCGCCGAGAGGACTCCCTCCCACACGCTCACGTTACCACCCGCCATCGCCACCCGGCGCAGGACGTCCTCCCACTCAGCGAGAAAGGTTCCGGGCGACTGGCCTTTCATCTCGGCGATGAAGCTGTCCAGAATCCGTTCCGCCTCGTCGGGAGGAACGACATCGCCTGGGTGAGTCCCGGCCGCCTGTACCATGTCAGACAGCACGCTTGCTCGTCCGGCGGTGAGAGCAGCCGCCCACGACTTACTTGACGCCGAGCGTCTGTTCAGGCCTGCAGCGGCTTCCGTCACTACGGGAGATTGGCAGCCGCACGAGCGACGCACTATCAATTGTAGGGGCACGGTCACCTGCTCGGGCACTTGCTCGCCATGAATCATCGCCAACACACTTTCGACCGCCTGCCGACCCACTTCATCCAATGGCTGCCGCACTGTAGTCAGCGACAGGACGGTGGCCCTGGTTTCCTCAACATCATCGAAACCCGCTACCGCCATCTCTTGAGGCGCGCGTATGCCCCGGGCCTGTAGCTCCTCCAGAGCGCCGAGGGCCAAGCTGTCGTTGGCCGCCACGATGGCCTCAAAGTCCACTTTGCGCTCGTCGAGCAGCAGCCGGATCATCGAGTGCCCATCGACCCGCTCCCAACCGCTGTATGGCGTAACCAGGGTCGGATCGAGGGTGATGCCGTGCTCGGCCAACACGTCGGCGTAGGCGCGATACCGCAGTTCCTCCTCTTCACTCCCCTTAGGCCCGCGGAGGAAGACAACCCGGCGATAGCCGTGGACTTCCACGAGATGGGAAACCTCCTCACGCATGCCCTGGTAGTTATCCACCAGGACGCTGGGGATGCCCTCCACCATCCGGCCAACGCTGACGGTCGGCAGGGGATGGTAACGCTTGCAGAACGCCTCCATCTCCTCCGGCTCAACCGCCCAGTCCAGGATGCTGGTCCAAACGATAAGGCCGTCTATCCGCTCGGCGCTCACCAGGTCGTAGAGCACGTTGCCCTGGGCATCAAAGCCCTCGGGAGTGCGCAGTATGCCACCGTCGAAGCAGATCAAATTGACGCCTTGTTCCAGGGTTGCGTCCGCTATGCCTGACCATGCTGCCCGATGAAACTCTCTGGCGAACCCGGTCATGAGCAAGCCGATGGTCGGACGTGTCCTCCCCCTGTCGGCTGTCGTATATTTCTTTTCGCTCATACGCGTATCTCCGTCAAACCCGCACATCAGCGGGTCGGCGAGCCATCGAGCCGGTCATCGCTTCTCAAGCAGCTTGTCCGGCAACTCACCTGCCTATCCAACGTCCTCATCTTCATCACCCATCGATGGCGTGCTTAGCTGCACAAAAGCAGAAGATGCTCCCAAAGCAGCTGCCATCTCCTGAATGGTAGTTTGCATCAAGGTCTCCATATCGACGGCTCTCCGCATCCTGTCCACAATATGGCTGGATGCCTGTTCGCGGGCAGCGTAGCGCTGGGTTTCGTCGAGGAGCCGCAGGTTCTCGGCAGCCAGGGCTATGCGCTCGGCAACGGCCTCTATCAAGTCTATGTCGCCTTCGGCCCACTGCCGTGAGCCGCCATCGCCGCGGATACCCAGGGCACCGATAGGCTGTCCGCGCACCACGATGGGAACTACCAGAGCAGACAGTTCCACACTGCCATCGTCGTTCCAAACCACCGACCGTTGCTCCGTCATGGCCCGCCTGACTTCGGGCAGCACCTCGCCGCCGAAGGATACCATCCCGGCATCAGTCTGCTCATAGCCGCTGGCTACCTTGCTGGTAGCGTATTCAGCCCACGCCTGACCCAGATAGCGGCTCTGAACAGCCTCCATCTCTTGCAAAGCGATCTGGGCATTGGTAAAGAGGCGAGCGTTGTCAATAGCGACTGCCACCTGATCGGCCAGTGTCTGCATCACGGAAACATCTGCCTCGTCAAAGGCGGTCCCTTCGACACTCTGCACGGTCATCGCACCGATGCTACGCTCCCGCGAACGCAGCGGCAACGCCATCTCCGAGCGGGTCTCTGGCAGAAGCGGGTTGTCGAAGCGGACAGCCTCCTCGCCCACGTCCAACGCGACGCGGGCCTGACTTGTGGCCAGGCACTGACCAATCATAGAATCGCCACCTACCTCCAGCCTGTGTCCCTGGGCCAGCATCTGCCGCCCGGCCTCGCCCGTGCCTGCGCGCAGGACAGCAGAGTCTCCCTCCTCCTCAACGAGAAACAGGCCCACATAGTACAGGCCAAACCGCTCGCGGACCAGCTCGACCAGTCCAGGCAGCAACTCATCCATGTCAAGCACTGACGTGGTGGCGCGAGCAACCTCGGCCGCTGCCTGCAAATCACGCGTACGGTCGGCCACACGTTGCTCCAGGTTGCCAATCAAGTCGCGCAACTGTGTGGTCATGCTGTTAAAGGCCTGCGCCATCGCCCCAACCTCGTCTTCCCGCTCCACCTTGGCGATACGGTCGAGGTCGCCGGCTGCAATCCGCGTGACTGTTTCAGTCAGGTTGGAAAGCGGGGCAGCAATGCCGCGGGCGACGAGCAGCGAGACTCCCACGGCCAGCAACACAAAGAGCAGCGCCACGCCCACGTTCACGCCCAGCGCTACATATATCGCACCAAAGGCCTCAGACTGATACTGCTCGGCCAGCAGCGTCACCTGGAGTTCCGGCAGCCAGTGATAGACCCCGATCACAGGCTCGCCAGCATAGTTCCTATATAAGCCAGAGCCATTGCGCTGACTTTCTATGGCTACACCGGCTCCCTGGGTGTTCGCACCGATCCCTGCCTCGCCAGAGCGTAACGGGGTCAGCAGGGCACGGTTCTGATCGACCAAGTAGGCTTCCCCAGTCTCGCCCAGCCCGACCCGCCCCAGCATGATGTCATTCAACACCGCCAGGTTGGCATAACCGGCCAGAACACCCAACGTCTGTCCCTCTCTGTCAAGCACCGGCTGGACGGCGACCAGCACTACCCGGCCCAATGGCTGAGAGTAGAATGGTGGATTTACATAGGGACCCTTCAACCCTTCTTGGAAATAAGCTTGGTCGCTATGAACCACGTTCTCCTGCGTGTCATCAGTGGTCACGACTGTCTCGCCTTCGAGATCCAGCAGGGACAGACTCTCAAACAACTGCGTCCGCTCAATGGATTGCGCAAAGCGCCCTTTCAGACCGGCGGCCAAGTCCGGCCCTGGCACGTCCAATCGCAGTATCCCCTGAGCGAACAACAGCGTATCCCGTTCAGTTAACGCAGCGGTCAGGCCGGGTTGCAGACTATCCACCCAGTCGTTTACCTCAGCCTCTTTGAGCCCAGCCACCGACTCAAGCTGCTCGATCGCCTGCTGCCGCCCGATCTCAAAGCCTGTCACGGCTGAGACGGCGCTGACAGCAACCGCCGGCAGCAGAACCAGCAGCACGAAGGCGACGAGCAACCGAGTACGGACTGAGCCGATTCGGGAGACACGGAAGCGTTCAGGCACAAGTTGCCTACTCTGACTCTTCCCCTCAATAGAATGCCTGGCTGACATAATTACTTTGCCCTCTTCGGTCATACGGTCGCCTCCGGTTTCTGGGGCTAACCCACATGGGAACTCCTACCGAGCGTGATCCGCACGGAGCACTCCGCCATCCTCACCGTCCGCCAACTCCGGCGACCCGCTCAACTGCACGAAAACGCCAGATACGCCTAGAGCAGCGGCCACATCCTGGACTGCTGTCTGCATCAGCCTCTCCACATCCGGTGCCCGTTGCATTCGATCCGAGATCTCGCCCAACAAACGCTCGCGGGCAGCGCGGGACTGGGTATCCCGATAGAGCCGGGCGCCTTCCAACGCCTGGGCCAACCGGTCGATCAGCGTCTCCAGCAGGGAAATCTCCTCCGCCGTCCACGCCTCGCTGGCATCTTCCTTGCAGAACCTTAGCGCCCCGATCACTTGCCCGCGCACCCGGAGCGGTATGGCCAACGTCGGCCCTCCCGCGCCGTCCCCCGTCTCGGCGCCTGCGGGAGCTTGCACGCCGTGGCCCGTTCGTTCCGCCTGCCGCATCTCGGGCGGCCAGTCGCCCTCGACCGGAGTGACTAACCGGTTGGCATAACGGTAGCCCCACTCAGTACGGGTGCGCAGCAGTTCTCTCCAGGCCTGCTCGGAAAGCTCGCCGTAAGCACGCCGCTCCGCCTCCAGGGCTTCCTGGCTTTCGGCAAACAGACGCGCGTTGTCAATGGCCACTGCCACCTGGTCGGCCATCGTCTGCAACACGGCGATGGTCTGTTCGTCAAATACACCCGGTCGATCGCTCTGCACCGTCAACGCGCCAAGCACCTGGCCGCGCGATCGCAGAGCCAGGGCTGCCTCCGAGCGCGTATCCGGTAGCTCCGCCGTCGCCAGGCGCACGGCGTCCGCGCCGACCTCCTCCGAAACGCGGGCCTGGGCGTGGGCAATACTCCAGCCAACCATCCCCTCGCTCACCCTGATCCGGTGGCCGCGCGCCAGCATGGCCCGCCCGGCCTCGCCCGTGCCGGCCCGCAACACCGCCCACTCGCCCGCCTCCTCCGCCAGGAACAGACCCACGTAGTACAGATCAAACCGCTCGCGGATCAACTCAACGACCTCGCGGATCAACTGATCGATCTCAAGGATGGAGGTGGCAGCTCTTGCCACCTGGGCCGAGGCCTCCATGTTGCGCGTACGGTCGGCCACCCGCTCCTCCAGGCCGCCGATGAGCTCCCGCAACTGGGCCGTCATGCTGTTGAAGGCCTTGGCCAAGCCTACCACTTCGGTCGGTCCTTCCATGACTGCCTGCAGCTCCATTTCGCCTCCAGCGACCCGGCCGGCCGTTTCAGTCAGGGTGAGCAGCGGCGCGGCCAGTCGCCGCGCCACGATAACGCCGAGCAGCCCAGCCACCGTCGCCATGACCACCATGACACCTGCCGATAGCACTACACTCTCAATCACTGCCCGGTAGGCCTCCGTCACCGGCAACTCGGTCACGACAGCCCAATCGGGCGTCCCCAGGGGGACGTAGGTGCCAACAACGGTGGTTCCATTGATGCCCGAAGAGATGCTCGCCCCCGTCTCGTCAACAAGCGCAGCGCTGCCGACAAACTCGCCAACCTCTCTCAAATGCTTTACGTTCTCACCGCGCAAGACACGCGACACATCGCCAAAGGCGATCAGACGGCCATACCTGTCCACCACGTAGGCCAGGCCCGTCTCGCCGACCTCCAGCCTGTCCACCAGGTCCCACATGAACTTCAAGTTGACCTCGGCTAGCAACACCCCTTGAAAATCTCCAAAGACATCTGTGACCGGAACAGCCATCACGACCATCGGTTCGCTGGTCAAATCATCGACGTACACCGGCCCAACGTGTCTCTCTCCCTGTTGGACCTGCGCAAACACCCCACCCGCCCGGTCCACAAGGTTGCCAGCCGCTGCTTCCGATATACGAGTGCTCTTGGCAAGCTCCCGTCCTTGTGAGTCCAACAAGACCAGGTGGCGAAAGGCCGGCTCCAGGCCCAGCAGGTTCGCCAACACCCCCGCCTGCTCTTCCTGCGAGGTCGAGCCGGGGTCACTGAATTTGGCCGCAGTGTCCAACACGCTGAACTTTTCCTGCACGAAGCCAGCGACTGTATTGGCTGCGTCCTGAGCGATGTGCTTCTGCCTATCGGCAATAGTCTCTCGTTGCGTTTGGATACTGAAGAACGTCTCAAAGCCGCTGGCAACCAACAAGACCGCCACGCTCAAAGCCAGGAAGGCAATGGCCAGTGTCGTAGCCAGCCCGCGTGAAGTTCTAGGCTTTCCTGCTTGCACAGACATCATCTAACCTCGTGCGACGTATTTTTGTGGAGATGCCAGTCCATCTCCACAGACCCCTTAGGCAATCTCCGACTGTCTGGGGACTGGCCCACGGAGGCTCGCCCAGAGTTGCCTGAAACCCCCAAGTGCCGTCTGTTTCTCGGCTGCGTCAAACGGCTAACGGATGACTTCGACTGCCTGCGCCAGCAGACTTTCAGGCACCGTCAATCCAAATTCCTGAGCCAATCTGTAGTTGAGCTTCAGGTAACTCTCGGACGAGACAACCGGGATGGCGCCAGCCGGAGTGCCCTTCAGAATCTTGTCAGCCAGAGGCGCTGCTTGTTCGCCTGTTTTGAAGTGGTCAATGCCCACATCGAAAAGGGATGAATAGCCCTCCATCTCCATCAACGCCCCGCCGATCGGGATCTTGTGCTCAGCCGCAAAGCGGGCCATTACCAGAAAAGGGTCAGGCGTCACGCCAAGAGGCTCAGCTATAATCAGGATCGCATCTATGCCAATGTCATCCGATTGAACCTGCGCCTGCAGAACAGCCTCGAGTTCTGCCGCATTGTCTACGGGGGCTTCTATCAACGTTACACCCACGGCCTCGGCCGCCGGGTACAATACCTCTAACTGGCTTTCTACAATGGGGTAACCGCGCTGATAGGGTACCAGCATGCGTGTGGCCTCCGGCGCCAACTCGCGCATGACCTCGAAGCGCTTGAGGGCGATGTCCGGGCCAGGGTAGCGCACCCCGGTGACGTTCCCGCCCGGTTCGCGCAGACTGTCTACCAGGCCGGTGCCTTCTATATTGGCAACGCAGAAGATCACAGGAATGTCGGTCCCTGCGGTAGCTGCCTTGGCCTCCATAGACGCCTCGGTGGGAAACACGAAAATCAAATCCACCTCATCGGCCACGAATCCCTGGAGGACGCTCCTGTACGCTGCCATGTCAAACTCTGTACTCTGTACGTCGTAGACGATGTTTTCCCCCTCGACATAGCCTAACTCGGTCATTCCGGCCTTGAAGCCGTCCACTGCATCGACAGCAAAACTCAGGCCACACAGAATACCCACCCGGTATACCTTGGGCTTTTGCTGACAGCAGCTACTCAACAGCAAGGCTAGAACAGCGATCAAAATGAATGTTGTCCTCCAATTCCAAACCCTGTTCTGAGAATGCCTATTTGCTCCCATGATACTTTTGCCTCCTCTTGAAAGTCTGAATATCGAAAAGCGACACTTAATCCTCTGTCCCCACCCCACCGCTCATCCGCACCTCAACCTCGGCAATACCCAGAGCCTCACCGATCTCTCGGACAGCCGCTTGCAGCACCGTATCTAGATCGAGCGTCTCGCGCATACGGGCCACAACCTGACCGGTCAACTGCTCCCGGGCCGCGCGGCGCTGCGTGTCCCGGTAGAGCCGAGCGCCTTCCAACGCCTGCCCCAACTGATCGGCCAATGTTCCCAGCAGTTGAGTCTCCTCCTCCGTCCACGCATGTGCGCCGTCGAGCTTGCGCGCGCTGATCGTGCCGATGACCTGGCCACGCGAAATGACCGGCATAGAGAACGCTGGCAGTTCTTCGCCGTCTCGGACTTGGACGCGTTCCGATACAGACGCGACGACGCTACCGTCACAATAATAACCCAAGCCGGGTCGCTCGCCCAGATACTCTGCCCACGCCGCACGACTTAGTTCCCCATAAGCGCGCCGCTCTGCCTCCAGAGCCGCCTGGCTTTCGGCCAGCAGGCCCGCGTTATCGATGGCCACCGCCACCTGGTCGGCCATGGCCTGCAACAGGGCGATGGTCTCGTCGTCGAAAGCACCCGGCTGGTCGCTTTGCAGCGTCATCGCGCCGATCACCTGGCCACGCGAGCGCAGGGCCAGGGCCGCCTCCGAGCGCGTATCGGGCAGCTCCGCCGCAGCGAGACGTGCGGCATCCGCGCCGACCTCCTCCGAAACACGGGCCTGGGCGTGGGCAATACTCCAGCCAACCATGCCCTCGCCCACCCTGATCCGGTGGCCGCGCGCCAGCATGGCCTGTCCGGCCTCGCCCGTGCCGGCCCGCAACACCGCCCATTCGCCCGCATCGTCCAACATGAACAGACCCACGTAATACAGGCCAAACCGCTCGCGAATCAGCTCAACGACCCCGTGGATCAATTGTCCGACCTCGAGAACCGAAGTGACAGCACGGCCCACGGCGGACGAGGCCTGCAATTGAACGGAGCGGCGCTGCAGATCGTCCGTGCGTCGTTCCAGGCTCTCCATCGTTTGCCGCAATTGGGCAGTCATGCTGTTAAAGGCGCTGGCCAACTGGCCGACCTCGTCCATCGTCCTCACTTCCGCAACCTGCCGGTAGTCGCCGCTCGCCATCCGTTCGGCTGCCGACCTGAGCTTACCGATCGGGCGGACAATACCGCCCTGCGCAAACAAGGCTGTGACGAGCACGACCACCAACGTAAGAGAGGCAAGCACTATGGCCGTGGTGCCCGTCAACCGACTCTCGAAGACGTTCAACTCACCCATATCAACCACGATGGCGATGGATGCGTCTGCTTCTGCAAACGGGGAATGGGCCAGAGCATACGGGACGCCGTCTGAGCTCCGCAGGAGATCGTCGGCAATGACGGTCTCCCCGCTCTTTCTCGACTCATACTGAGGCTCTTCAGCCAGGGCACCTGATAACTCGCTCAGTACTTCCGGGCTTGAAAAACCCTGAGCCAGGATCTGCCCACCGGAGATGAGCGCGAGGTGAACGTCCTCACGATTAAAGTTAATCTCCTTCAGAAGCTGATCGTTGACCTTGCGAGCGCCCAGCAGTGCACCGACGATATCGCCTGTCGGACTGCGCAACGGGATGCCCGCAGCCAGCCAGAGGCCCGGGCCTTCTTTTTCGAGGACGACACCGGTGGCTTTGGTGCCATGCAGTGCAGATGCGATCAGATCTCCCTGTTGGGGTGTAAGGGCGACGTCACCCGCTCTTCGCTCTACTCCGGTGATATGGACACCATCCGCATCCACTATTGCCACGTTATCCAGGTCGAGCGGAGCTACACTGACCACGAGCATCGACCTGAGAGAAGATGCGTCCGCACCCGATGCCAGGGATCTGTCCAACGAGACTCGGCTTAGCAGGAGCTCGGTGGATGCCAACACATCCTGCCTAAATTCCCTAAACCGGCCCTGGATGACCTCTGCCTCCTGCCCGGCACGCCCCCGGCCCGCCTGAGCAGTTATGTTTTCTGCACTGACGAACCCGATCACCACGGCAGCAGACAGCAGGGCAATCATCCCAGAGATCACCACAATGGTCAATTTGAGACCGAGGCCCAGGTTCCTAAAGAATTTCCACAAACCCATAGCATACCTCTCTCGGTATCTACATCAGGCTCCTGCCCATACGACAGCGCCAACGACGGCAATCTGTCAGCAGTCCATGACCGACACAAGCGGTCACTGCGCCGCCTGATCGACGTCCACCCCCAACTGAATCGTCACATCGTGCAGCCCCAATGCCTTACGGATCTCACGCGCAGCCGTCTGCAAGACCGTGTCCACATCCAGCGTCTCACGCAAACGTGCCGAGACCCCGCCGATCACCTGCTCGCGGGCTGTGCGGCGCTGCGCCTCGTCCATCAGGCGCAGGTTCTCCACTGTCTGCATCACCTGCTCTGCAACCGCCTCGGTCATCGCGATCTCCTCGGGCGTCCACTCGCGGCGGCGACGTGTTTCGTGCAGCGAGATCGTGCCGGCGACCTGCCCCCGCAGCTTTAAGGGCACGGACAGCACAGCATGGGCCTTGGCGGACCCGTCATCAGTGTCCGAAGGAGGGCTGTTCGTAGCCACCGTCCGTTCGTGCGCCCGCACAGCGCGCCGGGCATCGCGCAAGAGTTGATCGTCCCCCACCCTCGTCCCCGGTTGAATGTGATCGAACTTGGACACGGGTGTCGCCGCCAGGAATTCCCGCCACGCCCTGGCCAGGTAGCGACGCTGAGCAGTCTGAACTTCCCGCAACGCGGCCCCGGTCTGGGTAAAGAGGCCAGCGTTGTCAATCGCCACCGCAACCTGATCGGCCATCATCCGTAAGACGGCGACATCGTCCTCGCTGAAGGCCTCATGCTGGGTGCTCTGTACACTCAGCGCCCCAAAGACGCGCCCTCGCGAGATCAGCGGCAAGGCCACCTCCGCACGCGTGTGCTCCAAGAGCGGGTTATCGACGAGCACAACGTCGTTCGCCGCATCCGGCGCGATGGCAGGCTGCCGGCAGGCAACGCACTGGCCGATGGCAGATGTTGTGTTTAACGCCAGGTTGTAGCCCTGCCCCACCAACTGCTGGCCGGTAGGACCGGTAGCCGCCCTGAGCACAGCCACCTGCTCCTCGTCATCCTCGTCGGATTCGTGGAGAAGAAACAGACCCACGTAGTACACGCCCATGTGGCTGAATTCCTTCTGGATCCGTTCAACCACCTCGACCGCCAACTCCTCCGGGTCGAGAATAGAAGAACAGGCTTGGGCGACTGCAGAAGTAGCTTGCAATTGCCTGGTCTTTTGCTCCAGCTTCTCCGTACGCATCCGCAATTGCTCGTTGGTCGCGCTTGTCCCCGTCAGCGCCTCCAACCATCTCCGGCTGAACGACCATACGATCAGGATAAAGCCCACCACGGCGATGAGGAAATCGCCGCCCTCGCTGAACAGCCAATATCGCAACGAAAACACGTCAGGGTTCCCGCGGGGGAACACTTGGGGCAACAGCTCCTGGCTGAAGATGAAGGCACACAGAACGTAGCTCAGAATAACAACGCCCCCAGCCACAAAGCCAGATCTCGGCCCCAGCAAGACGAGGGCCAGGACAGGAACAAGTACCATCCAAAGCCGCCCGCCGCCAGAAAGACCGCCACTGGCGAGAAGGTAGAAACCCAGAGAATAGGCGAGCAGCAACAAGACCCCGGACCGAATGCGATAGCCCAGGCCGCGCCAGAGCCAAGCGATCAACGCGACCATCCAGCCGCTCAAGAAGGGAAGCATATCCTTCAACCGGCCCAGCGGACTCAAAACCGTGTCATCCAGACTGAAGTAAAGCGAACCCAGAGCCAGTAAGCCAATGAGCACAGCGGTCAAGAATAGATGGTTCAGCAACATGGTGCACCGTCGCTGAATCTCGTCTTTCCATTCAGATACAACCTGTCGATCCATGATACTCCCCTGCATCACTCTCGACGCAAACTACTCCTGCGGCGCTGCCTCAAGGCTCAACTCGGCAGAGACGTGGGGCACCCCCAGCGCCCACGAGAGTTCCTCAGCCGCGGCCTGCAGCGCCTGTTCCACATCCACAGCACGACGGACACGATCGATCACGTGGCGAGCCTGCCGTTCTCGCCCGGCGCGCTGCTGCGTTTCCCCCAGAAGCTGGGCGCGCTCCAATGCCACCGCCGCCTGATCGCTCAACACCTCGTACAGACGCAATGCCGTGTCCGGGAAAGGCCCTGGCATGGCGCGTATCACGACCACCTGCCCGATCACCCGCTCCCCGGAACGCAAGGGGATGTTGACCAGCGCCTTGGTGCCCGTCGATTGGAAGACCACACGCGCGCTCCGGGGCAGGCGGTCATCACTGTCCACATCCGCCACAGACCACAGCGTACTCACCATATCGAGAGGGAAAGGGCTCTCATCGATGGGAAGCCGTAGACCAGTCTGGAACTGGGGTTCCCGATCCTGCCGCCAAACTCCCAGGTACAGAAGGGCTTCCGGCTCGCCGGTAGACGAGAATTCGAACCCCACCACAGTACATCCATCGGCTCCGGTCTCGGCGACGGAGGCAATGATGGCATCGGCCACTTCGGTGGTCGTTGTCGCCGTGGTCAGGAGGCGACTGGCGCGGTAGATGGGGCTCGTCGCTTCCAGTAGGGCTGCCTCGTCGGAGACCTGCTGGGCATTCTCTACGGCGAGGGCCACCTGGTCAGCCATGGTTTGGAGCGTGCGCATGTCATCCTGGTCGAAGGCAGCCTCCTCCAAGGACTGGACGTTTAGCACCCCCAGCAGCCAGTCGCCGACGACCAACGGCAGTGTCATCTCCGAACGCGTGTGCGGGAGAAGCGGATGAGCGAAACGGACGGCGTCCCGCCCAACATCCAGAGCAATGCGAGGTTTGTGATGCGCAGCCGTCCAGCCGACCATGCTGGTATCTCCAATCGCCAGGCGGTGTCCGTCGGCTTTCATCTGTGCGCCGGCGTCTCCGGTTGCCTCTTCCAAGACCAGCCACTCCTTAGTCTCATCCAGCAGAAAGATGCCGACGTGGTAAAAGTTGAAGCGCTCACTGATCAACTCTGTCGTTCGGCGCAGCAACTCCTTCAGGTCAAAGATGGAGGCGATGACCCGGCTAACCTCGGCGCTGGCCTCTATCCGGATAGCCCGACGCTGCAAGGCATAGTTGGCTTCTTGCAGCGCCTTGCTCCGCTCCTCGACCCGCTGAACAAGCTTGATCCCGCGCAATGCGCCGCCGATCTGCTCCCACGCCAAGTGGTAGATCCGCCCATCTCGCGGCCCCATCTTGAACAGTGCAAATCCCCGCAACCCCTCGCGAGAATACAGATCGCCGACGATCATAGTGTGTCGCGCTTCCGAAGAAAGCAACCCGTCGGGCAATAACTGGCGAGAGAGAAAGAGCCGCCCGTCAGGCTCCAACTCGGCACGCCCACTTTCGTCGTAGGCCAGCACCAGCCTCGAACACTCGGTGGGTTCCCCCTGCCCCAGCAGGAGTGCTTCCTCGTCGTACAGAGCAATACAGGCACTTGGAATACCCAACTCCGGCAAGCGCTTTGCCACCACGTCTGCCAGCCCCGATACACTGACCACCGCATTCAACTCGCGGTTCATATCGCGCAGCAGCACATCCTGTTTCTCCAAGTCCAGCGTCTCGCGTGCCTCCGCCCGATGAACCATATCTCCAACGAGCACCCGGGCTTGGTGCCAGAGATCCTCAGCGCCGGACAAGGCTGCTTCGTCAAGATAGGGCATCACGCGGCGGCGCATAGCAGACAGCATCTTGTGCCAGACGATGGCATCCTCCCTTGCATTCATACGACTCAGCGCGCCCCTCAATGCAGACACGAAGAACCCCTTAGACTCTCCCTTGAGATCAGCCGCAAATGCGTCCAGGAGCCCACCCACCTGTTCGGGTGCAATGCCATCAAATCCATCTGCCTCTCGCAAGATGGTAGACAAGATCTGCTCGCGTTGCGTGGAGAGGGCCGCGTCGAGCGTCTGAGAAACCCTCGTGGCCCGTCCGGTCTTTGCCTGCGCCACCACCGGGAGGACACAACCACAGGACTCGCGCACAGCTAGCTCTGTGGGAAGCGTCACTCGTTGCGGCACCTCGCGCCCCGACATAAGCGCCAGTAGCATCTCTGCCGCCTTCTTTCCCTGTTCGTATGCTAGCCGCCGAACCGTCGTCAACGCAGGAGTGAGCGCCGCAGCGCCCTCCACATCGCCGAAACCAGCGACTGCCACATCGTCAGGCACACGTATTCCTCGTGCCTGCAGAGCTTCCAAGACACCGATGGCCATGTCATCGCTGGCCGCCACAATGGCATCGAACTTTGCCTTCCGCTCATCCATAAAGAGGCGAACAGCCTCCCTCCCCGCGTCGAGCGAGAAAGCACCTGGGGCAACGAGGGCTGGATCGAAAGGAATGCCGTATTGGGCCAGCACCTCCTTATAGGTGCCATACCGCTCCTCCGCCTCCGCACTGGTCTCGGGTCCACGAACGAAGGCGATGCGGTGACAGCCGTGGACTCCGACCAAGTGGGCAAGCACATCCTTTACACCTTTCTCATTGTCTATTGCGACGTGAGGAACGTCCTGCCGCACAAACCCAATGCTGACCAACGGCAAAGGACGATAGTGATCGATGGCCATCCAGAACTCTTCGGGAGAAACCCGGCTACCCACCTCGGCATCGACAATGATGCCATCCACGCTCTTGGGGCCGACCAGCCCAAAGATCGCGTTCCGTACGGGAGGGGAATCCAGCCTTCCACCCGGGAAGCAAATCAAATTGGCATCTTGCTCTTGGGCCTGATCAACAACGCCGCTCCACGGATCGGCACGGGAGTTTCCCATCCCTACCGTGCTGACGAACACCAACCCAATCGTCGGGCGCGAGTCTGTACGATTGTTCGCCACGTGACATCTCCTCAGCTATGAGCGTCAAGCCGGCAGTGCGCCTTGGTTCAGCGGCAGTGAAAACGTGAACGTCGAACCTCGGCTGACCTCGCTCTCCACCCAGATCTGGCCCCCATGCATCTCCACGAACTCCTTGCTCAGGGCCAATCCCAATCCGGCCCCCTCTGGCCGGCGACCATCCTCCATCGTCCCCTGTTCGAATCGCTCAAAGATCCGCTCCTGATCCTCGGGCGGTATGCCTATACCCGTGTCGCTGATACTGACTCTCACCTCTCCATCAGTGGGCCAAGCTCTCACAGTAATCGCTCCTGCTTCCGTAAACTTGGCCGCGTTGGTCAAGAGCCGTAATAGCACTTGCCGAACACGCGATACGTCGGCCTGCACCACAGGCAAATCAGGCGTGATCTCCTCATGCAACTCCACGTCCTTATCACGCACCAATGCGCTAACGGTGGCCATCACACTATGGATCAGCTTGATCAGATCCGTTTCCTGGAACTCTAACTCCATCAATCCAGCCTCAATGTGGGAGATGTCCAGCAGATCATTGATTAATCCCAACAGATGTTGGCTATCTTGATAGACGAGCTGCAAGTCATCTTGCTGTTGCTCCGTCAAGGGTCCACTAATCCCCTTCAGCATCAACCGGGAGAAGCCGATGATGTTGGTGAGGGGCGTGCGCAACTCGTGAGACATGTTGGCCAAGAAGCGGCGCTTGGACGCATCCAGCTCACGCAATTGCTCGACCGCTTCCCTTTCCACAGCGTAGGCCCGGGCATTCTCCAGGGCAATCGTGATCTGACTCGCGACATTCTTTAGAACTGAAACGTCGTCCTCGTCAAGACCCTCGCTGCCGGTGCTCTGGACATCGAGCACACCCACAGTACGATCTCCCAGGCGCAGCGGCAGCGCCACCTCTGAGCTGGTGTACTGAGAAGTCGGAGGGCCAACTGGGACAGAAATGGGATGGCTCTGCGCCACTGCCGCCCCTTCCCGAAAGGCTCGCCCCACCGGACCTAGCATATCAGCGGGAACCCACCCGCCTTGGACAGGAGCCATCTCGCCGACAGATGCCCTCAGACGCAACCGGCCGCTTCCGTTCTCGGCCGTGTATACGGCCACGTGGGAGTAGACAAAGCGACTCTTGACTACCCGCACGACCTGCTCAAGCAATTCGTCGGGATCGAGGATGGATGTAACCACCTGTCCCACCTCCACGCTGGCCTGCATCTGTATAGCCCGCCGTTGAATCTGGTAGTTCGCCTTCTGCAGCAGAGCAGTGCGCTCGGCAACCTTGCTCTCCAGGTCTTCGTACAGGACCTTCAACTCCGCCGCCATACGGTTAAACACATAGGCCAGGATACCGATTTCGTCCCGCGACGCGACGGGCACGCGCTGATCCAGATCCCCCTCGGCGATACTGAGCGCTGATTTCGTCAACTGCACGATCGGCTGCGCGATCTGCCGCGTCACGACTGCGGCAATAACGGCCGTGGCGAGCGCGACCAGCAACGAAGCACCGACGACGGTAGCAGTAACGCTATCGGCCGTAGCAAAGGCCTCCTCTTGATCCTGTTCTGATACCAGCGCCAACCCCAGTTCCGGCACCCATCGATAGACTCCGATAACCGGAACCCCCACATAGTTCTCGTACAGTCCCTCTGCACTCCCGCCAGCTAGGGCAGCCTCAGTGCCCGGGTTGGCCACGATCTGGCCTTGAGGAAACGCCATTCCGCCAGCGCCCACGAGATAAATCCTTCCCGTCTCCCCCAGATCGCTGGCCACCTGCAAGTCGGAGAGCAGACTCTCCAGGCTTAGCCAGCCAGCCAGCAGGCCAAGTGTTTCACCATCCTGGCCGACGATGCGCTGGACGGCCACCAGCCCCGCACCGACGCCGGGGGCGAGAGAGGTAGACCGAAGCGCAGAATCCTGCTCAAATTCAAGCATAGGCATGTACGACATTAGAGATGCCTCATCCATTGAGCCGGCTGAGATCAGCACATCGCCTTTGCCATCCAGCACGGTCAGACAGCGAAAAGCCGGGTCTTGTGATAGTAGTGTCTGCAGTTGGAGATACAACGTCTCACCGGCTGCAGTGGTTTCAGCCGTGTCCCGCCCAGAGACCGCACCGAGTTCGCCTGAGGTGTCATCCGAAGAGGCGACAGCTAGGACCTCCACACCTTCTATTGTGGTAGGCAACTTTGCCAGAAGCGCCAAGTTAGCAACACGATCTTCAACCCATTGACGGCCCTGTAGTTCCACAGCAGAGAGCTTGGTTGTAACCTCGCGCTGAATGTCACGCCGCTCGCGCGCAGTAGCATACCAACTAATAGCACTCAGCGGCACAATCGCCAGGATCAGGAAGGCCGTCAACAGCGTCCTGCCCAGACCCCCGCGCATCCCAGTCGTCGGGATCGGGGATTGCACTATCGAGCCTGGCGCCAACATGGCTATTCACCTATCTCCCCACTCAAATTACCCTGGTTCCCAGACAGCCTCCCCCCGCAGGATACCACGAATCTGGTTCGGAAAGCGATCCGGATCGAGCGGCTTACCGACGAAGCCATCGAAACCGGCGCTACGGGCACGCTCTAAGTTTTCAGGAGAGGCGTCAGCCGTCACGGCGACGACGAGAGTGCTCTTGAAGCGCGGATGGGCACGTAGCCTTTCTAGAATCTGGTACCCATCCTCCTCCGGCAGGAAAATATCCATCAAGATCAGATCGATGTTGGGCAGCGACTCTGCAAACTCCAACACCTGCCAGCCAGAGGCTTTCCACTCGCACTTTTTCACCCCCAGATAGGCCAACAGACGCGTGATGAGCACGAAATTCTGGAAATTATCCTCAACGACAAGAATCGTGGCATCTTTCGGTTGTACGCTCATAGTAGTCCCTACGACGATATGCGCCCTCTTGCCAGCGCCGATTGGACCTGCTCCGGGAGCTTGTCCACATCGATGGGTTTCGGGATGAACCCATCGCACCCTGCCTCCAGGGCACGTTCTCTATCACCCTGCATTACGTTGGCTGTGACGGCCAGGATGGGCACGTTGCTCAAGTGGGACATACCGCGTATGCGCCTGGCCAAGTCGTACCCATCTAACTCTGGAAGGTTTATGTCCAGCAAAATGAGGTCCGGTTGCTCCTGAGCAGCCATCTCCAACCCGGAAGGGCCATCCACTGCCTCCTTGACACTGTACCCCTCCACTTCCAGAATACGCCGAACCAGCATACGGTTCCCTGGATTGTCCTCGATGTAGAGAATGTCAGCACACATCAGTCACGCGCTCCAAGCCTGGTACCAAGCAAAAAACGGTCCAAACGGCCAACATGTGCCTTCATTATATCAGATTCTAACCCTCAAGACAATTTCGACGAGTTACAGATTGGTTAAGGTTCACCCTGCTGCCCAAACTCATCGCGCGCGCCAGAAAACAGGTAGTAATGAATGCCTCAACCAAGACAGGAGGTACCACCATGCTCAGCTGTAAACACGCTAATCAAGATCACCTCCCACAGACCCTGCGAATCCGTCGGTGTGACTTGCCCACAACGCACAAAACAGTTAAAATTGGGAACTGATGCCCAGCAACTCGGGCGAGATACCACAGGAAGGATCGGCCTCCAGCCCGTATGGTGCAGGGTAGTTTGGGCAAGCCGGCAACGTGATGCTGGCGATAGTTCTGTTCGTCATCAGTTAATACTTAGGCCGGAGACCGAGATAGTCATCCTGAGCTCGTCGAAGGATGACGGCTTTGCAACCCTGCACCCTTCGACGCCGAACCTTCGGTTCGCGCTCAGGGTGCTCAGCATCTTCTGCTGACGACGGTTCCGCTACCAGGCTGAGTAGTAGCCGTCATCATAGCAATTAGCACGATACTTCAATTGCCATGGCTTTTGATCACATCGGCGCTGATCGCCGCGATCCGCACCGTGAGAAGCTGGAACAAGAACCGGAGGAAGAAGCATCTCGGTAGACCTTACCATCCCACCCTGACTGGAGCAAAGTAATCGATATGGCAGAAAAGCTACGCATCGTACCCCTGGGCGGCCTGGGGGAAGTCGGCAAGAACATGATGAGCATCGAACATGGCCGCAACATCCTCGTCGTCGATGCAGGCATCATGTTCCCCGAATCGGACATGCTGGGAATCGACTACATCATCCCTGACTGGAGCTACCTGCGCGACAGGCGCGATCTCGTCCGCGCCATCGTCATTACCCACGGCCACGAGGACCACATCGGCGCGCTACCCCACTTCCTGGAGGAATTCAACGTGCCGGTCTACGCCACGCGGCTCACGCGGGGTCTGATCGAAGTCAAGCTGAATCGGCGCTTACTGGACCAAACGACGTTGCACACCATCGCCCCCGGCGACGCCATCAAAATCGGCCCCTTCACCGTCGAGCCCTACCACGTCTGCCATTCCATCCCAGACACTGTTGGATTGGGGATCACGACGCCGGCAGGCCTGCTCGTGCACAGTGGCGACTACAAGTTCGACCATACGCCTGTCGATGGCTGGCCCACCGACTATGCCAAGCTGGCCGAGTTCAGCGGACGCGGGGTGCTGGCGCTCCTATCCGACAGCACCAACGCCGACCAACCCGGCAACACACCCTCTGAGGGCGTACTGAACGACGCATTCCACCAGATCATGCGTGAGGCGCCTGGCAGGGTCATCGTGGCCACCTTCGCTTCCCTCATTTCGCGCATCCAGCAGGTGGTGGACGTGGCCGCACGCCACAACCGCAAGATCGCCATCGCGGGCAAGAGCATGGTGGAGAACGCCAAGATGGCTCGCGAGTTGGGCTATCTCGACATCCCCGACGGCACACTGGTTGCCCTCGATGAAGTCAAAAAGCTCCCGCCCCGCGAGACAGTCATCATGGCGACCGGTGCGCAGGGTGAGCCGATGGCCGTTCTGGGTCGCCTGGCGGTGGGAAAGCACTCCTCGCTGAGCATTCAAGAGGGAGATACTGTGGTGCTTTCCTCCCACACCATTCCCGGCAATGAGGAGGTCATCCACGGCGTCATCAACCGTCTCTTCCAGGCAGGGGCTGACGTCTACTACGATCCCGTCGCGCCGGTGCACGTCTCCGGCCACGCCAGCCAAGAGGAGCAAAAGCTGCTGATCAATATCCTCCGTCCGCGCTTCTTCGTCCCCATCCACGGCGAGTTGCGCCACCTCAAGCAACACAGCAAGACCGCACGACAGGTGGGCATCCCGGCTGAAAACATCGCCGTCGTCGAAAACGGCTACGTGCTGACGTTCGACGAAGAGCGACTTGAGGTCGGGGAGCGCGTGCCCGGCGGCTACGTCTTCGTGGACGGCGCGCAGGTGGGTGAGATCGGGCCGACGGTGATGCGCGAGCGGGAGTCACTGGGGCAAAGCGGCTTCGTGACCGTCGCCCTGCCCTACGACCGTCGCAAGGGGCGGCTTGCAGGCCAGCCGCAAATCGCCACCCGTGGATTCATCTTCGTCCCAGAGGCGGAGGAGCTAATCACACGGGCACAGGACGTCGCACGTTCGGCGGCATCGGCTGCGCCCGAGACAGATCCGGGCGAGATCGAGGAGCAGGTCAACCTGGCGCTATCCCGTTTCTTCTACCGGGAAACCCGACGCCGCCCCGTCGTAGTGACGACCATGATCGAAGTGTAGAACGAGTGGCTCCGTTCTACGCCACCTGCTTCACCCCATCCGCCGAGCGGCAAACGTAAATGTCCGGCTTGCGGTTAAAAGCCGCCTCGTAGGCCGCCGAGACGTGAGTCTCAAAGCCAGGCACGCCTTCTGCGGCGACGAGGGCCACGGTGCATCCGCCAAACCCCGCGCCCGTGAGCCGCGCGCCGTAGCAGCCCTCCACTTCCCACGCCGCCTCGGCCAGCACATCCAATTCCAGCGAGCTGACCTCGTAGTCGTCCCGCAAGCTGACGTGGCAGGTCCGCATCAACTCACCGACTGTGGTCACGTCACCTTGCCGCAGCGCCCTGGCTGCCTGCAACACCCGCTCGTCGTCGGTGACGACGTGGCGGGCGCGCCAGTACACAACCTCAGGCAAATGTTCCTTGAACCGCTCCAGATCGTCCAGGCTCACATCGCGCAGCGCGCGGATGCTGGGTAGATACTTGCTCAGGATTTCGACTGCCTGCTCACACTGCGCGCGCCGTACGTTGTACTCCGAAGACGCCAACTGTCGCCGCACCTTCGTATCTGCCACCACGATGGCGACGCTTTCCGGAAGCGGCACGAGCTCCGACTCCAGCGTCCGGCAATCCAGCAGCCGCGCGTGTCCTTCGGCGCCCATGACACTGGCCATCTGATCCAGGATGCCGCAGTTGACACCGACGTACCTGTTTTCCGCCCGCTGGCAAGCCAGCGCCAGCTCGCGCCGATCGAGCTCGAAGCCGGAGAGCACCTGCCAGGTGTAGGCAAAAGCCACCTCTATCGCCGCCGACGAGGACAGCCCTGATCCGATGGGTACGGTGGAGCTCAGCACAGCCTCCATACCCCTCAACGCCAACCCGCGCTCCTGCAACGCCCAGGCGACACCACGGGGATAATCGGCCCAATCCCCGTTTTTCGGGGATATACGCTTGAGAGAAAAGGCCGCCGCCTCATCCAGGTCAAGCGCGCGCACGCGTGCTTCATCTTCGTCGATGGCAGCGGCCGCGATCCATGCCGCGCGGTCGATGGCGACCGGCAAGACGTAGCCGTCGTTGTAGTCCGTATGCTCGCCCATAAGATTGACGCGCCCAGGCGCGCGAATCAGAACATCCGGTTGGCGCCCGAAGCGACTCTCGAAAGCGGAAGCTATTTTACTTTGCACGGTTTTCCTCCAGATCAATGATATCGGGTACCAGCCCCATCTCGCCCAGCGCCACGACGAGGCGGGGCCAGTCTGGCTTGCGCACCAAGGCAATCGTAGGGCCGATCTGCTCGCGGATCAGGCGGCGGATAGGCGGAAACGACATCGCCTGCGCCATCGCTTCCTCGCTGGCAAGGCGCAACAGCACCGCCTGCTCCAACCGAACCTCACCCCCCTGCGCCTCCCAGCGGGTCAGCGCCGCTTCGACGAAGCGAGGCACGGGTTCACCAGTCGTCCGGCCCAAGAACTCGATCACGCGCGCCACAGGGATACCCTGCTGCCGCGCGCGCGCCAGCGAGGCGGGCGTGAGGCGGTAGACGAAGAAAAGCTCCCCCCCCTCAGTCGCCTCCAAGGGTGGAGAAAAGACCCAGTCGGCGACGCGGGCCAGTTGGAAGCGATCGTAGCGCCGAGCTGGAGACACGCGCACAGTGAAATCGAGGGCCAGGGTCGCTGGGTCTGGCTCCGGCTCGGCTGTCGTCTCGGCCAATCCAAGAAAGGCCGCCCCCATCGCGGTCAGGCGGAAGACAGTGGATGTGCCGGCGGGTGCCACATCGGTCATGCCCAACCAGGCCAACGGCCCGGTCACAAGATAGCGGATGAGCGCCCCCTCGACCTCATCCCAGCTTTCAAAGCCGGAAAGATACGCCCCGGTCGTGGCATCGCAGATGTACCACGTGGTATAGTCTCCGCCGGGCCGCTGGAAATCGGGGTCAGCCTGCTTGACGGCGCTCACGAAATCATCGAGCCTATACCAACTGGACGGTACATAAGACTCCAGGTGAAACAGGATCACCTTCCGTGCCAGGACCGGATCGTTACGCCAGGCGCCCGTATCTTCGGGGCGCAGGGACGGCACATGAAAGAGATCATTCCAGGCCGGATCATCCCGCCACGCCTCGACGAGCGCCCGGCGCTGCTGGTCAGCCGGAAATTGGAGCCAAACGGTTGCAGAGCCTGGATCAGGGCGCAGATGTCCCGCGTCGGTCACCCGCAACCACCCGAGATGCCGGGCGAGATGACGCAAAAGGTCCAATCGAGCCGGATCGGGGTCGCGCAGGCACCGGGCCAGGAGAGCTTTATGGCGCGCGGGCCAGCCACCATCGGGCTCAGGGCGCAGTTTCTCGTTCTGGAGGTATGAGAGCAGCGTACAGGCATCGTCGAGGAGCGCATCCCCCGTTGAGCGCATGACGGCAGGCGCGTCGGTCGGCGCAAGTGCGATGGCAGGCGGCGAAGCGAAAGGGGCAGGCAGATGGGCCAGCAACTCGGAAGGGACGAAGACGATCTCATACGCGCCGTCCGGTCCCTGGTCGAAGGCGCGATAGATAAAGCCCCTGTACCAGAGTCCCTCGGCAGGAGAGGCCGGTTCCCGCCACGGCTGCTCCCGCTCCATCCGGCCCGGCCCCATCGTGCGGATCTCTCCCCAATGCCGGGCAAAGACTCGCAGCGGCATCCACCCTCCGGCGGCAAGCAACGCTTCCAGCGCCCGACGCTGCCCATCGGGAAGCGCCTCCCGGGCGGGGGCAACGACCTCGGGCGCGGCCATTGCCTCGGCCAACTCGGCGGCAACGTCTCGCCGACGATTGGTCGTCAGTTCCACGTCCCAGAAACGGGCGGTGACTCGCAACCGAATCAGATCAGTATCCAGCAGGCATTGGTGGAGCGCGCGCATAACGAGGCCATTATAGTCCGAGCGGAGAGAGACGGCAAGGGAAACGCGCAACACGCACGCCAGGGGTGTCTGTTCAAAATTTGGGAACGTGTTCTGTATTCCCCACTGGGGCTACAAAAAGACATACTTTTGGTGCAACTCGCCCCACTTCGATGCTATGTATGGCGCTATTTAGGGCTGACGCCCCACCAACAACCTATTTCCCCATTTATTGAACAGTCACCGCCAGGGTTGCGTATTTGAGTCAAGAAGCTATAATAGTATCAGGAGGAAGTCGATGAGCGAAGACAGACGTCCTGCACCGATCTACCCAAAAGAGCCGGGTACCCTCGCCGGATGGATCAGCGAGTTGACACGCCAGGTCCGCCTGACGTGGCGGCTATTCTGGGACAAGCGCGTGTCATTCTGGGTCAAGCTGATCCCACCGGCAGCGCTGGCATACCTGATTTTCCCCTTCGACTTTGATTTTGCCATCCCCGGCTTGGGTTACCTGGACGACGCCGCCGTGTTGCTGATCGGGATGAAGCTCTTTATCGAGCTATCTCCGCAAGAGATCGTGCGCGAGCACCTGATCGCCCTGGGAGCACGTATCAAAGAGTGGCGCGTGGTTGAGGAAGAGAAAGCCGGGCCTCCCGCGGTGGTCGAGGGGGAGTACGACTTTATCGACACAGAGGCTGAGGAGAGTGAAGAGGTAGAAGCGGTGGAAGCAGAAGAAACGTAACCACGTTTCCGACCGAACGTCACTACAAGGGCGGTGAGTCGCGCACAGACTCGCCGCTCTTTTCGATCGCTTCCGCGACCTGACAGCTTCACTCCCAACCTGTCAGGTCTTGCGTTCAAACGGGTTAAGGGCAAACGCCAAACGTATAGCCCACGCTACGCTCCGTGACGACGTAACACGGCTTACCGGGATCGAGTTCAATCTTCTGGCGCAGGCGATGCACGTGGACGCGCAACGTGTCTTCGAACACCTCCTCCAGGGGCCACAGACGACGCAAGAGAAAATCGGTAGTGACCGTCCGGCCGGCGTTGCGCATGAGGATGTAGAGCAGCTTGGTCTCGGTCGGGGTGAGTTCCGCTGGCTCCCCGCCGACGATGGCCCGCTGGTGTGCGATGTCCACAGACAAGCGCCCGTCTATCTGGATCACCGGCTCCAGGGTGTAGGCAAAGTTCCCAATGCGACGCAGTACCCGCTCCACGCGGGCAAGGAGTTCGCGGGGACTAAACGGCTTGACGATATAGTCCTCGGCAAAACGCTCGATCCCCTCCACAACCACCTCTTCTTCATCCACGGCGGTCAGTAGGATGATCGGCAAATCACAAAACTGCTGCACAATCCCGCAGAACTCAAAGCCCGTCATGCCAGGCATCACGATGTCCACGATGGCCAAGTGAGGCAGTCCCTGGCGAGCAATGACGTCCAGGGCCTCCTGGCCAGAGGAAGCAGTGAACACCTCATAGCCCGCCGGAGGAAGTCTGATCTCGATCAGTCGCCGGACTGCGGGATCATCGTCCACCACGAGAATGCGCCGGGTTCCTTCGAGCCGCTCTGCAACTGAAGCCATAGTCATGTTTCTCCTCAAGCAACACCCAGTATAGCGCAATCTTGGAAGAGAGTCAAAATCCGTCCAGAACGGGATACCGCAATAAGTCAGAACTGTACAAGGTCACACAACCGCCAGATGTGGCTAGCTGCCGCAGCTCACTCCCAGATGTGGGGGGCAAACTCGATCGCACCGCAGTTCCCTATGGGTTGACTTTTTCTCTGTCAATTCACAAACCTGGGTTGGTCCCCACCCGGGCAAGAAAACAGCGCTGAAAACGCGGTATTTGCCCCACTTGAGGCCAAAGTCAGGGTGTATTTGCGGCTAAATCCCCCACCGACTTATTGCAGAATCCCTTGCTGCGCAGCGTGAAGAATGAGCGGCCGGGTGGGGGAGGGGTCAGGCGTGCGGGGTTATTCCAGTCTGAGAACAAGCTGGTCAAGGGTTGGGGAAAGGGGAAATTCGAGGAGCTGTATGTGGTGACTCGAGGTGCGCGTTCCACGTGCAGGGGAGCAAGTATCGGAGAGCAGTTGGTGGCCAGCCCAGAACGCAGCCTACTACGGCAGCTTGTTCTCGCGGTGAAGGCCCGACGTGGATGTGCGACACAAAAGCCTCGCGATCATATATCACTCTCATTTCACGTCTCTCCAGTATTTCTCTATTTTGCTGGTGCGATATACGGTGACCACCTCTAGTGGTTGCCTGTCAGAGTCCACAAATACACGCAGCAGATAGACTTTCGACAACTTGTCAAACTCGACTCTCGATTGATACACGGCCCCTTGTCAATTTTCGCCCGCCATGGGGCCACCGATTTTCGGCCAAGAGGGTCCACTCGTAAAGATGCCGCTGCACAGGGGAGAGGCTTTCCCCTCCACCGTGAAACGGGGAGCCCGTCCCGTGGTTCGACAAACTCACCAACCGTGGAGCCGAGGGAAGGGAGCGCGCGCGACGCGCGCGAGGGTGGGAGCCTCCCTCCCCTGCTGACGGGGGGGCGCCCCCCCGCGGGGGGGGGGGGGGGCGGGGTTCGCTTCGGGCGTTCCGCCCGCCTCAACCCGACCTTTTAGGTATACTTGAATGAAGTGAACCGATGGGATAGACTACAAGTAGTGACCAGCCATCACACTTCGTCTACCCCATCGGCCATTCGCTTGGGATCAGAGGACCAAACCCAACCAGCGCTGTGAGCGCCACCGTAGGACCGTCCCCCCAAGTGTACCGGGTTGCACTGTCAAAAGCGTGCCACACCGAGAGTGCCCTAAAAGGAACACAGTCGCCCGCGTCCGGCAGATGGGTATCCTGAACGAAAGGAGATGTCACATGGAACCCAAACTGTTGATCGATGACGACTGGAGCAAAGACCATCATACCATATGTTTCATGAATCCCCAAACCGGAGGTGCGTTGGCCAGCTTTGACGTCCCCCAAAGCTCAACAGGCTTTGCCCGTATCTGCGCTGAACGCGAGAATTTGGGCCATCCTCCCCAGAGTTGCTGGGTTGGGATCGAAACGGCTCACAACCTGATCGTGGATTACTACCTGGCACGCAACTACCACGTGTTCGTGATTGCCCCTAGTGTGACCAAGGCCACTCAGAAGCGGTACGGCAACAGCGGGGCTTACACAGACCAGAGCGCTGCCTTTCTACTGGCCGACCTGCTACGCACTGACCGGGTACGCTTTACTCCCTGGCGACCACACGGCGAGTTGGTGGAATACATGCAAGCCAAGGTGCGTTTGCTCAAGACATTGAACCAGGACATCGTTCGGGGCACCAATCGTTTGCAGGCAGTCCTGCTACGGGTTAATCCTCAACCGATTGACCTGTTCAGCAAGCTCACGACCGAGATTTGCCTCCATTTCCTCATCTGTTACCCTACCTACCGGGCCGTTCAAGCTCTCACCCTCGACGATCTGAAGGCTTTTTGTGCTGAATACGGCTATACTCATCCCCAACGTATCCCCAAACTCTACGCCCATCTCCAAACTCAGACGCCTACACCCAGCCAGGCTGTCAGCCTGGCCTATGCCGACCAGATCCGCTTCATAGCCCAGACTGTGCTGGCCCTGGTCCAGCACCGCCAACTTCTGCTGCGGGAACTGCTGGAGTTGTTCGGCCAACATCCTGACCGCATTGCTTTCGGTTCCTTGCCTGGCGCGGGCGACCTGCTGGCTCCGGCTCTCTTGGTCAAGTTCGGTGAGGACCGTGACCGCTTCCCCTCTCCGGCCTCGGTTCAGGCCCTGGCCGGTACTTGCCCTGTGACCAAGAGAAGCGGCAAGCGCAAGAGTCTGCTTTCGCACCGCTTGTGACAAAGAATTCCGTTGGATCGCTACCTCGTTTGCCCTGGAGACCTTGCGCGAATCGTCTTGGGCCATTGCCTATCACGCCCAACCCCTTCAGCGTGGCATCACCGGCTCCCATGCGATCCGTTGTCTGGCCAATCGCTGGTTGGCGATTATCTGGAAGCTATGGCAGACCCGCCAACCGTATGACGAAAGCTATCACTTGAAGCAACGCTATCAACGTCATCAACCACGCTATCAGGCGTAGGTATATCAGGATTGAGAAGCGTGTGGCTGGTCACGCAGACACGGACTTGGTTTGAAGCAGTAGGGCGAAAAAACTGAGATTCGCCCTGCTATTCCCACACGCCTATCGCCGGATCGCGGCCCCATTTAGGGCTTGACAAAGCGCGTCCTACGGACTGGCGTTCAGCATTTCTCCACCCCTGATGCACTGGCCTGTGTGCTGCCAGTGGCCTCTGTAGGGCAGTGGTTCCACAAGAACCGGTTCAGACAAGCTCGCTATCTGGACGGCCTGGCTGCGACTCCATCCTCTCGCAGACCTTGAGCATCTTTATCTTAACATCTGCGGATAGGAAGAGGAGCGCCATCATGCTGGCAAGAAACGCACCTATCTCGCCCCCAATGTCCATGCTAATGTATACAGGCATTAGCAAGCAAAGAAGTGTCGAGTCTCATAAACTCATACCGGGCAAAGTCTCATAAAGTCGTATCAGTCAGGCTGTTGCACAGCGTCATCTCGCGCCAAGCAGCTCGGGAGAAAGGTAATGCAAGTTGATATGCTGGCAGCGCGATCAAAGGACCCAGTTCGCTCGTCAAATCGGCTTTCGTCAGCCCTTGAGCAGCGAGGCGAATCTCTCGACTCCCATCTTCGGAGAGGCACTTGAACTCGCGAGTCTGGGCGTCGAAGGTGATCTCCAAGGTCTGATTCAATGTCATTAAGTTAACGAACGGGTTTGTAAGTCATCGAGAATCGTTTGAGCATCCTGGCTTTACTGCGTGGGTATCGGCGACCTGGACGGATTGGTTCGACAGTGCGTAACATGATTTGCCACA